>Ga0209119_1001822_pt1 | contig 20414 bp, 14 predicted proteins | sample COG_03_FD_184747 | JGI IMG/M metagenome (GOLD analysis project Ga0209119, IMG submission 184747) | Pelagic Microbial community sample from North Sea - COGITO 998_met_03 (SPAdes) (version 2) | ecosystem: Environmental > Aquatic > Marine > Neritic zone/Coastal water | place: Helgoland, sampling... | reverse complement strand
GGATGTAAAAGCGGGTGCCCGGCTGAGGGGTGCCCGGCTGAGGGGTGCCCGGCTGAGGGGTGCCCTCGCCACGCTCCGCGTCACGCTCCGGGTCACCAAAATCCAGCTCAGCGGAAACTGCGGCCATGGCGTAAGTAAAACCTTGACGCAGCGGCGTGGGCACGGCAATTTCGATATACACGGGTGTGGTCACGGATTGAAGCCTAGTATTGAGCCATTATTATGCCTGTTTTTAAACGCCGTGGCCGTTGTTAATTTAGCCGTGGCCGTTGTTAATTTAGCCGTGGCCGTTGTTGAATGACGCGTAGCAGTGAGAATCAATTGTGGCCGCAGCCTGCCCTGAGAGGTCCTGAGAATTGACCGAAGGTGAAGTTGTCATGCGATGCCGCTTGCCATTCAAAATATCTCTGGTATGATTCGCCCCCTTGCGAGAGTCAGGTAGGAAAAATGAAAGCAGAAATTCATCCAGATTATAAGGCGATCACAGCGCAATGCAGCTGTGGGAACGTTATCACAACCAGTTCGACTGTTTGTAAGGACTTGCACTTGGACGTTTGTTCACAGTGTCATCCCTTTTACACGGGCAAGCAGAAGATCCTCGATACCGCGGGTAGAATCGATCGATTCAACAAGCGCTTTGGGGCCCGAGGTGGTGTTAAGTAATAATGCTCGGTGGTCTGGTGGCGCATAGGGTCAAGACCTTTGGCGGCATCTAGCTACAGACAAGAGCGAAGTATGAAGTACTTTGCTCACGATATTAGGCGCCTAAAAATGGCGCCTTTTTTTTAACTTTTTTTAATTGGCCAGCTAAGAAAGTTGACCATTGATGTTTTGGAGATAAGTCTGTAATGAATGAAGTCGAGTCCCTGCGCGACAGAGCGCTGCGTTACCATGCTGAACCAACCCCGGGGAAGATTGCTCTGGCGTTGACGACTCGCGCCATCAATGCGGACGACCTAGCGCTCGCCTATTCTCCAGGGGTGGGCGAGCCTGTGAAGGAAATCAGCTTGGATCCAGAGGCTGCGTACCGATATACGGCTAAAGGTAACTTGGTCGGCGTCATTACCAACGGCACGGCTATTCTCGGGCTCGGTAACCTGGGCGCGCTAGCGAGCAAACCGGTGATGGAAGGTAAAGCACTTTTATTCAAACGGTTTGCGGATATTGATTGCTTTGATATTGAAGTGACAACTGAAAATATCGATGAATTCGTCGACACGGTGTCACGTATTGCCGGCACCTTTGGTGGTATTAACTTGGAAGATATCGCGGCACCGGCGTGCTTTGAGATCGAGCGTCGATTGCAGGCGAAGTTAGATATCCCTGTTTTTCACGACGATCAGCATGGCACCGCGATCGTGACTGCTGCGGGTCTACTAAATGCGCTGGAGTTGCGTGGTCAGCCGCTTAACTCTGCCAGAATTGTCTGTCTCGGCGCTGGTGCGGCGGCGAATGCGATCATGAATTTACTGGTTGCTCTGGGCGCGTTGAAGTCGAATATCTACATGGTCGACTCAAAGGGCGTGATTCATACTGAGCGGCAAGGCTTGAACCCGGAAAAGCAGCTCTACGCCCAAGTAACGAATAAGCGCACCTTGGCTGATGCTTGCCAGGACGCCAATGTGTTTATCGGGGTGTCGGGTGCGAACCTGCTGGATGCTGATAGCTTGCTGGCTATGGCGCCAAACCCCGTGATATTCGCGATGGCTAATCCGGACCCAGAGATTAAACCTGAGTTGGCCAAGTCGATTCGGCAAGATGTTATTTTGGCGACAGGTCGTTCTGACTACCCGAACCAGGTTAATAATGTTCTGTGCTTCCCCTTTATCTTTCGCGGTGCCCTTGATGTTCGCGCATCAGCGGTTAATGAGGCCATGAAAATGGCTGCCGTTCATGCGATCAGGAACTTGGCAAAAGAGCCTGTGCTGCCAGAAATTATTGCGGCCTACGAGGGCATTGATCACCTGGAGTTTGGTCCTGAGTATATTATCCCTAAGCCGCTGGACCCTCGATTGAAAAGCTGGGTTTCGACCGCGGTTGCGCAAGCGGCGATTGATTCTGGCGTAGCCCGAATCAATGTGCTGCCTGATTATTCGTAACGGCTGCTGGATGTGTGTGAAGTGGTTTCTCGGGGTCTAAAAGACCTGCTGCAAGGGGCGTGATTTGGTGTCGGTTGGGTCGACAACATCAGCGGCTGGCGGCGGCGCAAATTCTTCACGAAACATTTCAAAAATCCCATCGGGATCGCCGGCTTCAGACCTGAGTCCGGTGGTGGGGTTGATCATCAGCGTCACCATACGGTCGGGTAAGGGAAGAACTGTCGAATCGGCTTCGGCGGGTAGCGCCTCTCGCATGTAAGCAATCCAGGTTTCGATAGGTGTGGTTGAGCCATATTCCCTGGCGCCCACCGAACTGTTGTCGCCGAATCCGGCCCATGTTGTTGCTACCAGGTCGTGGGTGAATCCAGAAAACCAGATGTCAGCATCATTGGTGGTGCCGGTCTTGCCCTTCAAGTCTTGCCGTTGCAGCGCCCGGATGGCCTTGGTGCCAGTGCCGCGGCGGATGACGTCGCCAAGTATACTATTCATGATGTAAGCCACTCGGGGCTCAATAATCTGCTCGGCCTGTGGCAAGTCGCCACAATCCGTGTGACAAACCGTCTTGGGTTGCGCCAAGAATATCGGGTCAGCATTGATCGAGTCGATTTCGGTAATAAAGTAGGGCTCGACCTTGTAACCACCGTTGGCGAAAGCCGCATATCCGGTCGCGACCTCCATGGGCGTCAGGGCGATAGTGCCGCCGCCAAAGGCCAGCTGAACATTGCGCGGGAAGTTGCTGGTATCGAAGCCAAAGCGTTTGACGTAGTCAATGGCGTTCTGGGCGCCGAAATCGAGAATAACCCTCAGTGACACCAGATTGATAGAGCGATAAAGGGCCTCGCGGAGGCGAATATTGCCGCGGAATACGTCGCCGGAATTGGTCGGCCGGTAGACTTCTTCTTGCTCTCCGCCTGGCAGTACGACCGGGGCATCGTTATAGATTGATGCGGCGGTCAAGCCATTCTCGAGTGCCCCGGCGTAGAAAAAGGGTTTGAAGTTGGAGCCCGGTTGACGCCTGGCCTGGGTCGCGTGGTTAAACTGTTTTGAATTGAAATCATAGCCGCCAACCAAGGCCCGAACAGCGCCGTTAACAGGGTCGAGGGAGACTAAGGCGCCTTGAATCGCAGGCACCTGACCGAGCTTCCAGGTTCCCTCGGGACCCTTCTCAATGCGAATTAGGTCTCCTGTCTCAAGCAGGTCTGTCGCGATTTTGGGTGTCCGACCGCGCGTATTAACATTGATATAAGCGCGGGCCCAGCGCAGGCCTTCCCAGTCGATGGTCGCGACCGTGTGGTTGGTCGTGAGTACGTCAATGTCCTGGTCACGTACCGCGATGACAATAGCGGGGTGTTGGTCGCCACTGACTTTGGCGTTGGCGAGGGTTGACAGCCAGTTAGTGGGGTAGCCATATTCAGGAGCGGCATTATATTGGTCGGTACCCTGAATACTTCGAGCCTCGGGTCCCCGGTAACCGTGGCGGCGGTCATATTCGTTGAGCTTCTGCGTTACAGCATTCTCGGCCGCGACCTGCATACGGCTATTGATGGTTGTTCGAACGATGTAGCCCTCAGTATAGGCATTGCTACCGAGCTGCTGTAGTAAGCGCTTCCTGACCATTTCAGCCAGGTAAAGCGCGGGTAGCTCGATCTTTCTTGCATAAACCTGGGCGGTAATTGGCGCGCTGGTTGCCAGTCGATAGTCATCGGCAGAGATAGAGCTTTGTTCCCGCATGCGCGTCAGCACGAGGTTGCGCCTGGCGAGGGCTCGCTCTGGGCCGTTGATGGGATTGCCTGCTTCGGGTGCCTGAGGTATGCCGGCGAGCATGGCGAGTTGTGCCAAATCGAGCTGGTCAACAGTTTTCCCATAGTAGGTATTGGCGGCTGCCTGGATGCCAAAAGCATGCTTGCCGAAAGGAATAATATTGAGATAAAGCGTCAGTATCTCTTGTTTGGAGAGTTCCTGCTCGATCTTCAGTGCCAGTAGCATCTCTTTGAACTTGCGAATAAAACGGACTTCCGTATCACCGGAAATATTTTTTACAAGCTGCATGGTAATGGTGCTGGCACCGGTGCGGATCGATCCCTTGTTGCGTACGAGCTGCCAAGTAGCATTGGCCAACGTGATCAGATCAATGCCGCCATGCTCAAAGAATCGCTTGTCCTCTGTGTCGAGCAGGGCGCGAACAAAAAGTGGCGGTATCTGGTCAAAGGTCACAGGTACCAGTCTTTCGCCAAACTCCTGAATGAGTTTTCCGTCGGCGGAATAGATGCTGAGTGGAGCCCGGAGTTTGACGTTGCGAAAGCTCTCTGCGTCAGGCACCTGCGGATTCAAGTATAAATAGGCCGCCGCGAGAACGAGACATGTGCCACAGACTAGGGTCGCGGAAGACCATAAAATAAATGAACCAAGACGCCGCATAGTCTGAATTATTAACCTCTAGTCCGGTGATGGACGTTAAAGCGTGGGAATTTCGCTGGTCTGCATTATAAAGGTAAAAGTCACTGAAAGCCGAGCAGGCGTATGAATAAACGTATTCATCGGTTGTTTTGCTTTTCTGAGCGGGTACTGGCGGGCTTTTGGGAGGTTTGCTGCGTACTCGATGGTGCAACGTCCAGCGCTGACAGCGCGATGTTGATCTGCGAGCGTTACGTTTTAATTACGCCATGGTTACGTTGTGTTTACGTTTCTGCTGTTATTAAATAGACCGAATCCGCCATCATACTGATGTCGTCGTTAGACGTTTGCAGTAGATAAGCGTTGCGCTGAATCTTACGGGAGCTTAAATCGTGTTTAGCTTTTTGAGCAAAAGATCGAACATTATGCTGGGGCTGGACATCAGTTCGACATCCGTAAAGTTGTTGGAGTTGAGTCGGTCCGGTGGCAAGTATCGCGTGGAAAGTTATGGCGTTGAACCCCTGCCAGAAAATTCTGTGATCGAGAAAAATATCAGCGACGTTGAGGGTGTTGGCGAAGCCATACAGCGTTTGATTGCGCGCTCGAAGACGAAAGTCAAATTGGCGGCCGTGGCGGTAGCCGGCTCCGCGGTGATTACGCGAACGATCGAAATGCCATCGAATTTGAATGATGCGCAGCTGGAGGAAAGTCTGCGGAGTGAGGCCGATCAGTATATTCCTTACCCGTTGGAGGAAGTCGCGCTGGATTTCGAAGTGCGAGGTCCTTCGCCGCGAAGTGAAGAGCAAGTAGAGGTGCTGTTGGCTGCGTGTCGACGGGAAAATGTTGAGATGCGTCAAGCGGCACTAGAGATAGGCGGCCTGAAGGCCAAGGTCGTGGATATTGAAGCGCATTGCATGCAGCGCGCGTTTGACCTGGTACGTGAGCAATTTACCGGTGAGGGTGGTGAAGACCAGGTTATCGCAATTATCGACATAGGTGCCACCATGACCACGCTGAGCGTCTTAACCAACTCGGGTACCCCATACACGCGGGAGCAATTATTCGGCGGCAAACAGCTTACGGAAGAGATTCAACGGCGTTACAGCCTGTCCGTTGAGGAAGCTGGGCTTGCGAAGAAGCAAGGCGGTTTGCCTGATGATTACGAGACCGAGGTGTTGCAGCCATTCAAGGAAGCGGTCGTGCAACAAGTCACTCGGTCACTCCAATTTTTCTATTCGTCCAGCACCCACGACGATGTTGACCATATCATTCTCGCCGGTGGTACCGCGTCAATCGAGGGGCTGGGTGACATGGTAGCGGCGAAACTCGGGACGCCAACGTCGATCGCTAACCCGTTCGTTAATATGTCGCTGTCACCCAAGGTTAATGAAGTCGGTCTGCATAATGATGCGCCGGCACTGATGATTGCCTGTGGTTTGGCCATGCGGAGCTTCGACTAATGGTACTGAATCAAGCTCGGAGGCCTCGACAGGATGGCTGATATTAAAATTAATCTACTCCCTTGGCGCGAAGAGTTGCGCGAGGAACGCAAACAAGAGTTTCTTAAGATACTGGCGGGCGTGCTGCTATTGGCCGCAACGATCACTTTTGGTGTTGACCGTTTTTATAATGCGCAGATTGACACTCAGCAGTCACGTAACAGCTACCTGACTAAAGAAATCAAAATTCTTGAAGAACGCATCGAGGAGATTCAGATACTGCAGCGGAAGCGCAATGAGTTGTTGGCGAGAATGAAAGTGATTCAAGAATTGCAGGGTAATCGCCCTGTCATAGTGCGGTTGTTTGATGAGATGGCGCGGCGTCTGGCAGATCGAGTTTACTTTACAAGCCTGTCGGTTCAGGGAAAGTCTATTACCATCGATGGTGTGGCTGAGTCGAATAACCGCATATCCAGTCAGTTACGCAACTTTGATGAATCGGATTGGTTCGAGAAACCTAACGTGACCGGCATTGTTGCTGATCCGCGGAATGGGCCGCAGGCGAGCAGGTTTAAATTAATGGTCCAGCAGAGCACGCCAAGCGCCGCGGAGGTAGATTAATCATGGTCATCCAGAATGTGATTGAGAGCCTGCGAAATTTTGATCTGAATGATCTGAATGACGTCAATAACATCGGTTCCTTGCCCGGCGCTGTTAAATCAATCATCTGGATGCTCGCACTCGTTGCTGGGCTGGGCGTAGGTTACTTTATTTTCGTCATCCCGCTGCAGGAAGAGCTGGCAACAACGCAAAAACAAGAAGCCAGCTTACGAGTTGATTTCGAAAAAAAATATTTTGAGTCGGCTCATCTCGAGGCTTATCGGCAACAGAAAAAAGAAATGGAGCTATCATTCGAAAAGATCCTACGGCAGCTACCGAGTGATACCGAAATCCCTGGTTTGATCGAAGATATCACGCTCGTGGGACTGAATAACGGTTTGAATTTCACCAGCATCAATCTCCAGCCAGAAAAGAAGTTTGAGTTCTATATTGAAAAACCCATTCAGATAGTTGTCTCTGGCAGCTATCACGAACTGGGGTCGTTCGTCAGTGACGTAGCTGATTTGTCGCGAATCGTAACTCTACATGATTTTACGATTCTTCCGGAAGGCGGCGGTGCGCGCGGCTCGGAAAACATCGGCGGAATATTGAGGATGAATATCCTGGCGAAAACCTATCGTTATAATGATGAGCGTCGATGAGGCCTTTGATGAATAAGCGGAGCAAGTCAGAGTCGGTCATGGAAGGCCGCTCACAGAGTCTGACGAAGTTGGTTTGTCGCCTTGGCGGATCGGTCTCGTTAGCTTTATTGCTCTCGGCTTGTTCCTCCGGGGATCAATATGCTGATATCAATATCTTCATGGAAGGTGTCAAAGCTCAACCGGTAGGCAGCATCGCGCCCTTGCCAGAATTTGATTCTTACCAGGCATTCAGCTACAGCACAGCCAACCGCCGTAGCCCATTTGAACCACCGATCATCGTCGCGCCGAAAAGCGAAGAGCAGAAACGCAATGTGGGAATTAAGCCGCCGCAGGATCATGTTAAGCAGTATCTAGAGAAGTATAACTTGGCGGCCTTGTCCATGGTGGGAACCCTTGAGCAAGATGGGAATATGTGGGCGCTGATTGAAGATGGTGATCAGGGTGTTCATCGGGTACAGGTTGGTGACTATTTGGGCGCGAGTTGGGGGCAGGTTGAAAGCATCAATGACACTCGGGTGGATATTACCGAGATTGTCAGTGATGGCGCTGGTGGCTGGTTGCGCCGGCCCAGGACGATTGAGCTGCAAGGCCTTAGTGATTAAATACTATTTCAGGGGTGATTTATGGCAGTCACAAGAGTGACACGAGTGATTGCGATCATTCACGGACAGATAGGGAAAAACATGCTGACCAGATTTTTACTATTAGTGGTAGCTTACATCCCTTACGCGGCGTTGGCGGCCGTAACTATGGATGGCATCGAATTTTCATCGTTGCCGGGTGACAAAATTGAGGTGCGCATGCATTTTGATGGGGTGCCGCCGGCACCCACCGGCTATACGATTGAGCAGCCTGCCAGAATCGCCCTAGATCTGACCGGTGTCAGCAGTGGCTTAGCTTCAAAATATCATCAATTAGGCGGTGGCAACGCCCGCAGTGTCACTGTTGTTGAAGCTGGCGAGAGGACTCGAGTTATTGTCGCGATGACCGAACTCATGCCCTATTCAACCCGAGTTGACGGCGATACGCTGGTGCTTTTGGTGGGTCGGATGGACAATCAGGTGCAAGCGAGCATGGCACCCACGCAGCAACCTTCAGCACTCCTGAATCAGCAAGCGGCAGCAGTTCCGTCAGCAGGTTCTCGGATTGAAGCCATCGATTTCAGGCGTGGCGAAGGGGGTGAGGGGCGTGTGATCGTTAACTTGTCGAATCCTGGTATTGGCGTGGATGTCTCTAGTGAGGGTGGAAAAATTCGAGTGGAATTTGCCGCGACGCAAATCCCTGCAGATCTGCAACGTCGATTGGATGTAACGGATTTTGCTACCCCTGTGCTGGTGGTCGATGCCTTGCCAGAGTCAAACAATACGATCCTGATGATCGAACCGACGGGCGACTTTGATTACCTCGCTTATCAAGCTGACAATGTTTTCACGCTGGAAGTTAAGCCTTTGACCGCCTCCGAAATGGAATCGTCTTTAGATCAGGCGTTTCGCTATCGTGGCGAGAAGTTGTCGCTGAATTTTCAAGATATTGAGATTCGATCGGTACTGCAGCTCATTGCTGACTTTACCGACCTTAACTTAGTGGCGAGTGATACGGTTGCTGGAAAAATCACCTTGCGATTGAAAAATGTACCTTGGGATCAGGCTTTGGATATCATCATGAAGACTAAAGGTCTGGATAAACGTCAGCTAGGCAATGTCTTGATGGTGGCGCCCGCGGCTGAGCTGGCGGCGCGAGAAAAACTGGAGTTAGAAAGCCGCCAGCAGATTTCCGAGCTAGCGCCCCTGCGGACAGAATTCATCGAGGTCAAATATGCCAAGGCCAGTGAAATTTATGCTTTGTTTAAGAGCGGTGACGAGAGTGCGGGTGCCGGTGTGGTATCTGGTCGCGGCAGCGTTATCGTCGATGAACGTACCAACTCGATTATCCTGACAGAAACGGCAAACAAGATTAATGACTTTCGAGCTGTCCTCGAAAAACTGGATGTACCTGTCAGGCAGGTGATGATTGAAGCGCGAATTGTGACTGCGAGCTCTAGTTTCACGAAAAATCTCGGCGTCAGGTGGGGTGCCGGCGGGTATGGAACGGTCAATAATTCGATTCTTCAAGCCGGCTCTAATCTGGATTCACTGGAAACCATCAGGGGATCGTCCCTCACCGGCGCGGATCTGGCCTTGACCAGTGCTGACTCGCTGGTGGTTGATCTGCCAGGCGGGTCGGGTAACTCCATCGCGCTGGGTATACTGAGTAACAAATTTTTGCTGGACCTGGAATTGTCTGCCGCGGAAGTCAGTGGTGAGGGCGAGGTTGTCGCCAGACCGAAGGTTATTACCGCGGACAAGCAAGCCGCAACGATTTCTCAGGGCCAACAGGTCCCCTATTTGGAGCGCGCAGGTGGAGATGCTGGTGCCGCCGGCGGGGCCACAGTGGCATTTATCGCGGCGGAGTTAGTCTTGAATGTGACGCCTCAGATTACCCCAGACGACAGAATTATCCTCGATCTGGATGTGACTCAGGACGAGGTAGGTGCGGCTCCAGCAGGTGGTGGTGCGCCGCCGATCAATACGAGTAATCTGACGACCAAGGTGTTGGTGAATAATGGTGATACTATCGTTCTTGGTGGCGTGTTTAAAACCTCAGATACCAACAGCATCAATAAGACGCCGCTCCTTGGCGACCTGCCTTACCTGGGCAGCCTGTTCAGAAGTACCAATCGCACTACGACAAAGACCGAGCTATTGATTTTCATTACGCCGATCTTGCTTGATGACCCCTTGACCAATCGATAGCGATCGTCATGTAGGAGGATTAATCTTGCTTAAGCCTCTTGTTCTGGCGTGCGAATACTGGCGTTCGTGAGCCAGCTTGGGTAGAGTCCGCCCATGCCAACGTCGAATCAACGAACCAAGCGCAATATCTTCCTGGTCGGACCCATGGGTGTGGGTAAGACGACGGTAGGGCGCGCGCTCGCCCAGCAATTACATCTCGAGTTTATTGATTCTGATCAGGAGATTGAGCGGCGAGCGGGTGCGAATATCGCCTGGATATTTGATGTTGAAGGCGAGCCGGGATTCCGTGAGCGAGAGACAGCGGTGTTGGACGATCTCACCCAGCTGGAGGATGTGCTGATTGCCACGGGTGGCGGATCGGTGCTCAAACCAGAAAATCGAGAATTTCTTCGAACTCGAGGTCTGATTATTTTTCTTGATACCTCGCTGGATATGCAGATCAAGCGGACTGCCAAAGATAAAAAACGCCCATTGCTGCAAACCGACAACCCGGCGGCGGTCTTGCGCGAACTCAAAACTCTTCGCGACCCCCTGTATAACGAGTTGGCGGATATCAAGGTGGCGGTAGGTGATAGCAGTAGTCGAAAGATCATTACGTCCATCGTTCGAAAGCTCGCTAAAATTAACTATGTATAGACTGGCGGTTACTGTCGTCCGATACAGGTCATAATAAGGAAACTATTGTGGAAGTTGTCAATCTCGGACTTGGGGATGCGAGTTATTCGATTTATATCGGTGCTGGCCTCCTTGATGATGGTGCTTTGCTGCGTCGTTATATCCATGGGCGTCAGGTGCTAATCGTGACGAACACCAATATTGCGCCCCTGTATCTTGAGCGCTTGCAGGCGGCCCTGGGAGATCTGGATATGGGTACTGTGGTGTTACCCGATGGTGAGCAATTCAAGACCCTCGCGAGTTTGGACATTGTATTGACGGGGCTGTTGGAGGGCCATCATAATCGTGCCACCACCCTGATAGCCCTTGGAGGTGGCGTTGTCGGTGACATCACTGGTTTTGCGGCGGCTTGTTACCAGCGTGGCGTTGCCTTTATTCAAGTGCCGACGACACTTCTGGCCCAAGTAGATTCTTCTGTTGGCGGGAAAACTGCAGTCAACCATCCGCTTGGCAAAAATATGATCGGTGCTTTTCATCAGCCGCAGGCGGTTATCATTGACCCCGAATCGCTGCGAAGTTTGCCTAAACGAGAATTGATTGCGGGCATGGCGGAGGTGATTAAGCACGGTGCGCTAGCGGACCTGGTGTATTTTGAATGGCTAGAGCGGCATATGGATCGACTGTTAGCCCTTGATCTTGAGCTGATGAGTGAGGCCATCAAGCGCAGTTGCGAGATCAAAGCTGATATTGTCTCGCGGGATGAGAAGGAGCAAGGCGTCAGAGCGCTGCTTAATTTTGGACATACTTTCGGACATGCCATTGAAACGGGCATGGGTTATGGTGCCTGGTTGCACGGTGAGGCCGTTGGTGCGGGGATGGTCATGGCAGCGGCGCTTTCTGCCCGACTGGGATTGTGCTCCGCGGCTGATAGTGAGCGCCTCACGGCGCTCATTGCGCGGGTCGGTTTGCCCGTGGTGCCGCCGCCGGCGTTGAAGGCTGAATTTTTGGCCCTGATGAACCGGGATAAGAAGATGACTGATAAGGGTTTAAAGCTGGTGCTTTTAAGCGGGTTGGGTCAAGCGATATTGGTAGACGATGTCGACGCGCAGGATCTGCAGGCTATTATCAACGGCTAGCTGCCTGCAATGTTTAGTTGCAGGCAGCGCGCGTCAATTTGTTAAGATGCTGGCCGGGCTACTGAATCACGGTAATTGGGTATTCCCCATTAAATCGCGGTCAATCTCTCGTGCCGCCTCGCGGCCTTCGTTAATTGCACGAACCACCAGATCCTGGCCGCGCCGACAATCAGCGGCAGCATAGACCTTAGGCACAGAAGTTCGGTAGTCGCTTTTGTTGGCAACAAAATTCCCGCGCCCATCAATCTCCATATCCAACTCGTCATTGATGTAATGTTCAGGTTGCAGAAAGCCCATAGACAAAAAGATTAAGTCGGCAGGCCAGGTCTTTTCCGTACCCGGAATTTCTTGTAATTGCTCATCCACATTGATCGTAATAATACCGGTCAATTGACCTGCAGCGTCTCGAACAAATGATTTGCTCGCGATTTGATAAACCCTGGGATCATCACCGAACTTCTCTGCAGCTTCTGTATGGCCGTAGTCAGTGCGATGAATCCGCGGCCAAAGAGGCCATGGATTGTTTTCTGCACGCTCCACAGGTGGGCGAGGTAACAGCTCGAAGTTTACTAGTGATTTGCAGCCATGGCGCAGCGACGTGCCGATGCAGTCGGTACCTGTGTCGCCACCACCGATGACGATAACGTCTTTGCCCTTGGCTGAAATGAATTGGCCGTCAGCGTGATCGGAATCCAAGAGGCTCTTGGTGTTAGCAGTGAGAAATTCCATCGCCAAATGTACGCCGGGCCCCTCTCTGCCTGGGATGTTCAAATCTCTGGCGAGGCTAGCGCCGGTTGCCAGTAGCACAGCATCGTTATCAGCAAGAAGACTTTGCACTGCAATGCCATGACTACCCTGGCCACCGACGTCGGCGTTAACGAAGAAAACGATACCTTCGTCGCGAAGCAGTTGGATCCGCCGTTCGATGATCGACTTGTCGAGTTTCATGTTTGGAATGCCGTACATGAGTAAACCACCGAGCCGATCGGCGCGTTCATAGACGCTGACGGTGTGTCCTGCGCTATTGAGTTGTGCGGCCGCAGAGAGCCCGGCGGGTCCGGAGCCAATGACGGCAACCGACTTGCCGGTTCGAGTCACAGGCGGTACAGGTACAACCCAGCCTTCGTCAAAGCCTCGGTCAATGATGGCCGCTTCGATGTTTTTGATGGTGACCGCCGGATCCGTGATGCCTAACACACAGGCACCTTCGCAAGGTGCAGGACAAACTCTGCCGGTGAACTCCGGAAAGTTATTCGTTTTATGCAAGCGATCCAAGGCATCACGCCAGCGACCGTGGTATACCAGATCATTCCACTCGGGAATCAGGTTATGGATCGGGCAGCCATGGGTGGACTGACAGAATGGCACGCCACAATCCATGCAGCGTGAGCCCTGTTCCTTAAGGTGCTTGGGGTCGTGATTGGTATAGATTTCTTTGAAATCCACCAGACGCACAGCAGGATCCCGGTACGGCTCTACCAGGCGTGCAATTTCCTTAAATCCAGTTGGTTTACCCATAGTTATCTCTTACTGCTCGTTAGTAGAGTCCGATGATCAGGCGCTGGCGACGATGCGCGCTGTTTTGGCATTATTGGCCATCAGGACACGTTTATAATCGATTGGCATAACCTTGACGAATAGGGCCAGGCTGGCATCCCAGTCGTCGAGAAGTGCGCTAGCGACTTTTGAACCAGTATATTGTAAATGTCGCTCAACCAGGCGGCGCAGTTCGAGAATGTCGGCGGCGTCTTCCAGCTGCTCCAGGCCGATGGTTTCCATATTACACTGGCGTTCAAAATCTCTGTCGCGGTCGAGTATGTAGGCGATACCGCCACTCATACCGGCGCCGAAGTTTCTTCCGGTCCGTCCAAGAACGACAACGCGGCCACCGGTCATATACTCACAGCCATGGTCACCGATGCCTTCGACGACGGCGTTGGCGCCGCTGTTGCGCACACAGAATCGTTCGGCGGCAATACCACGGAAGAAAGCTGAGCCGCTGGTTGCGCCATAGAGCACAACATTACCAATCAGAATATTATCCTCTGCTACGAAGCTACTGACCTTCGGTGGGTAGATCGCTATCCGCCCACCGGATAAACCCTTACCGACGAAATCGTTGGCATCACCTTCAACGGTGATACTGATACCTTTCGCCAGCCAGGCACCGAGGCTTTGTCCAGCGGTTCCCGTCAGCTTGATGTTGATCGTATCATCATTGAGTAACTTGCCGTGGGTCGCCTTGGCAACCTCATGGGACAACATGGTGCCCACCACGCGGTTGATGTTGATTACCGGCAAGTCAATGTCGACTACCTCGCCGTTGAGCAGAGCGGGCTGAGCCAGACGAATGAGTTCATTGTCGAGGGCTTTTTCCAGGCCGTGATCTTGTTCCATGACCCGATATACTTGCGTGTCGTCATAGACGATCGCAGCGGGGGTCAGAATGGAGCTGAAATCCAGGCCTTTAGCTTTCCAGTGTTGCAGTGCTTGGTCCATTTCCAGAACATCGACTCTGCCAACCATCTCATTGACGGTGCGGAAGCCGAGCTCGGCCATGATCAAACGCATTTCTTCAGCGACCATAAAGAAGTAATTGACGACGCTCTCTGGTTTACCGTTGAATTTCTTACGTAGCTCTGGATCCTGGGTCGCGATTCCCACTGGGCAGGTATTCAAGTGGCACTTGCGCATCATGATGCAACCCAGCGTGATCAAGGGTGCCGTTGCAAATCCGAATTCCTCAGCCCCGATCAAGGCGGCAATGGCCACATCGCGGCCAGTTTTCAGCTGGCCATCGGTTTGCAGGTAGACTCTGGATCTGAGATTGTTCATCACCAAGGTCTGGTGTGCTTCGGCCAGACCCAGTTCCCAGGGTAAGCCTGCATGTTTAATAGAAGTCAGCGGTGAGGCGCCGGTGCCGCCGTCATGACCAGCAATAACCAGATGATCTGCCTTGGCCTTGGTGACACCTGCGGCAATCGTTCCGACGCCAATTTCGGCGCCCAGTTTGACGCTGATACGGGCTGTGGGGTTGGCATTTTTCAGGTCATGAATCAGTTGCGCCATGTCCTCGATAGAATAGATGTCATGGTGCGGTGGTGGACTGATTAAACCGACGCCTGGCGTCGAGTGGCGAATCCTGGCGATAGTCTCATCAACTTTACCGCCGGGTAATTCCCCACCTTCACCAGGTTTTGCGCCCTGAATAATCTTGATCTGAAGTTCATCAGAGTTGGCTAGATACCAGATCGTGACACCGAAGCGACCGGATGCAACCTGTTTAATAGCCGAACGTTTCGAATCGCCATTAGGCATTGGATCGAACCTGATAGGGTCTTCGCCACCTTCACCGGTATTTGATTTTCCGCCCAGTCTGTTCATGGCGACAGCCAGGCTTTCATGAGCCTCAGCAGAAATAGAGCCAAAGCTCATTGCCCCTGTGCAGAATCGTTTGACAATTTCTTGCGCTGATTCAACTTGGTCTAATGGAATAGGTCCGCCATTCACGCCAGACTTGAAGTTCAAGAGTCCTCGAAATGTACAGCGTCGAGTCGTCTCTTCATTGGTGTGTTTGGCAAAAGCCCAATAAGCATCCTGGCTATTAGTTTGCGTCGCCACTTGCAAGCTTGAAATTGCTGTGGGGTCCCACATATGCGCGTCGCCTTCGCGGCGCCAGTGGATGTCGCCAGGATTGGGTAAAACGGGTATGAGGTTGCTGCTTCTCACGGGATAGCCAAGATGATGGCGTTGCAACATTTCTGCGAACAATACTTCGAAGTTGACGCCCTGAACTCGACTGGCAGTACCGATGAAGCACTGATTGATAATTTCGTCAGCCAAGCCGACGGCCTCAAAAATTTGTGCACCTTTATAAGATTGCAGCGTCGAAATACCCATTTTCGCCATCACTTTGAGCATGCCTTTAGCCACGGCTTTTTTATAGCCATAGACAATCTCATCGTCGGAAGACAGCTCAGACTCGTCCAGTAACCCGTCGCGCTGTGCTTGCCAGATTGACTCGAACGCAAGGTAAGGGTTGATCGCGTCAGCGCCATAGCCGACTAGCAAGCAGTGATGGTGCACTTCGCGAGCTTCGCCGGTTTCGATGATCAGGCCTATTCGAGTCCGCTGATGGGTGGCGACCAAATGGTGGTGGACTGCGCCACAGGCTATGAGTGCGCTGATCGCCATGGCGTTCTCGGCGATATTGCGGTCAGATAAAACGATCAAGGAAAAGCCTTGCTCGATAGCTTCTGTTGCTTCCTGGCAGATGCGTGCCAAAGCTGCCATTAAGCCATCTTTGCCTGCAGATTTTTCGAAAGTAATATCGATAGTACGGGTTCGCCAGCCGCGGTAATCCATCTGTCGTAAGGTGCTGAGTTCTTCGTTTGACAGGATCGGGTGAGGCATTTTGAGGCGATTAGCCTGCTTTTCTGTGGTTTCCAACAGATTGCCTTCGGGGCCAATGAAGCACTCAAGTGACATCACAACCTCTTCCCGTATGGAATCGATAGCAGGGTTTGTCACCTGGGCAAACAGTTGTTTGAAGTAATCGTAAATCATGCGCGACTTATCTGACAGGCAAGCCAGAGCCGAGTCATTACCCATTGAGCCCAGAGGGTCCCGTGCTTCCGTCACCATGGGTAGCAGCATGAATTGCATGGTTTCGACGGTGTAGCCGAATGCTTGCATCCGGGGTACCAATGTCTCGGGAGAGAAACCGTGATTGTCAGCGACGGAGGGTATATCTTCCAAGTTAATCGTTTGCTGTGCCAGCCATTGACCATAGGGGCGCCGGTTAGCGTAGTCGCTCTTGAGTTCTTCGTCAGGAATCATTCGGCCTTGTTCAAAGTCGATAAGAAACATTTTGCCCGGCTGGAGTCGACCTTTGAGCTTGACGTTCGCGGGGTCTACCGGCAGCACACCGACTTCCGATGCCATGATGACCTTGTCATCATGGGTGACATAGTAACGGCTGGGTCGTAAGCCGTTGCGATCAAGTACGGCGCCGATATAGTCGCCGTCAGTAAAGACGATAGATGCGGGACCATCCCAAGGTTCGAGCAAGGCTGAGTGATACTCGTAAAAGTCGCGTTTGTCTTGCGCCATGTTTTTGTCAGACTGCCACGCTTCGGGAATCATCATCATGATGGCTTCGTGCAGCGAGCGGCCAGACATTAAAAGAAATTCTAAGACGTTGTCGAACGTACCTGAATCAGAATGCTGTGGTTCAACAATAGGGAATAGCTTATTGATTTCCGCCCCAAACAGCGGCGATTCGACCGACCCTTCGCGGGCCGTCATCATATTTTTGTTGCCCATTAAGGTGTTGATTTCACCATTGTGGCTCATGTAGCGGTTGGGTTGAGCGCGGCCCCAGGATGGGAACGTGTTGGTGCTGAATCGCGAGTGCACCATGGCCAGGTGAGTTTCGAAATGGGTGTTTTCCAGATCCGGATAAAACGGAAATAGCTGGCCGGGCGTTAGCATGCCCTTGTAGACGATGACCTTGCTGGACAGGCTGCAAGCATAGACCATATGGCCTTGAGTCAGATGGTCTGTGTGGCGTTTCAATAACTCCGAAAAGCGCCGTCGAATGATATAAAGTTTACGTTCGAAGGCATCGCCTGCAACGCCATTGGCGGCGATAAACAATTGATCGATAGTCGGTTGTGCAGCCTGTGAGGCGGGGCCTATATTAGCGCCTTCGGGATCAGTGGGCACTTGGCGCCAGACCAGGAATGTTTGGTCTTCCTCGGCAATAATGATTTCTATCTGTTCTTGGCAGTAGAGTCGTTCCGCAGCATCCTGAGGCAGGAATATGTTGCCCACGGCGTAGTGTCCAGGTGCTGGTAATTCGACGCTTAGTTCGCCGGCCATTCGGCGAAAAAAACTATGGGGCAAGGCGGTGAGCACGCCTGCGCCATCGCCGGTGTTTTCTTCAAACCCACAGCCGCCACGATGATCCATGCGCGCATTGATATGATGTGCGTCGAGCATGATCTGATGACTCGGCTGCCCCTTGATGTTGGCGACAAAACCTACGCCGCAAGAATCTTTTTCCTGCGCAGGGTCATAGAGCCCATTTTTGTCAGGGTAACTGCCAGGTTGTACGATAATTTTATTATTCATCTATACCTACTCTTTATACTAACCATGGGGTTTATCCCGGGGTCGGTAATCAGTCTGGACAGCCAGTTAGGCTGCACCGTACATCACATCAAGGCTCGAGTGACTCAAGCTAAATACTAAAAAGGAGTTCGCAGAGAGAAAATGTAACTCTGCTCTTTGTTACGGCGCTCAGCCAGTTATGGACGTGCCCATACTTTTAGCGTGGGCGGTCAATGAGTGCTGGATCAAAGTGCCGGATAAAGCGCCCGATCAGACCGGCCAGAAACAATACCATTAGAACGCCAAAAGTCAAGCATGCAGAGGTTCGATTAAACCTGTTTGTATGCTGCAACCGGTTGAAATAAAAGGATATTGCAGTGCAAAAAATATGTTGGCAGTTCGCCGCAGGAGATGTGTTGTGGTCTTTGGTTCCGTGGCGGTTGTGGCGAATCTGTAGCCAAGCAGACAAAAACACAGGAAATCGTACATTAAGACGCCACATGGACGTTGATTTGGGTATAATTTGGCGTTTTTAGTCGTGACTCACCCCAGAGGAATCATCATGAAAGAGCCAGTACGTGTAGCGGTCACCGGTGCCGCAGGACAAATCAGTTATTCATTGTTATTTCGCATCGCTGCCGGCCAGATGCTCGGCACCGATCAGCCGATTATCCTGCAACTGCTGGAAATTCCGCCGGCAATGGGTGCCTTGGGTGGTGTTGTCATGGAGTTAGACGACTGTGCGTTTCCGCTGGTGCAGGGAATCGTCGCGACTGATAACCCCGATATCGCCTTCAAGGATGCAGATTATGCGTTGCTAGTAGGATCTCGGCCTCGAGGCCCGGGCATGGAGCGCAAAGACCTGCTTGAAGCCAATGCGGCGATCTTCTCTGTGCAGGGTAAGTCATTAAATGACCATGCTAAGAAGTCCGTCAAAGTGCTGGTTGTAGGCAACCCAGCCAACACCAACAGCCTCATCGCCCAGCGCAACGCGCCTGATTTAGATCCTCGGCAATTTACGGCAATGACTCGACTTGATCACAATCGGGCGCTGACTCAGATCGCTCAAAAGACCGGCAAGCATGTCACTGACGTCAAGGGTCTGGCTATCTGGGGTAATCACTCTGCCACACAATACCCGGATCTGCATCATGCCAAAGTAGCGGGTCAGGATGCGCTGAGCCTCGTGGACCAGGCTTGGATCGAAGCTGACTTTATCCCGACGGTACAGCAGCGCGGCGCGGCTATTATCAAGGCGCGTGGGTTATCCAGTGCGGCATCAGCGGCGAATGCGGCGATTGAGCATGTGCGTGACTGGGCGCTGGGTACTCAGGGTGAAACCGTCAGCATGGGTGTTTATTCCGATGGCAGTTACGGTATTACCAAGGGTCTGATTTACTCCTTCCCCTGCACCTGCGAAAACGGCGACTGGGCAATCGTTCAGGGTTTGAGCATCAATGGCTTCAGTCAGGAAAAGATGTCGGCAACGGAGACGGAGCTGGTTGAAGAGCGTGATGCGGTTGCACACCTGCTTAAATAGCAGTTTGTAGTTGGCGCGAGCCGATATCAGCCTTGACCGGCCGATATCGGCCATCATCTACCGAGCCTAGCCTGACGGTGGTATTGCCGCCGATGGGCCTGCTAGACGCCTAGGTGCTTGGTATCGCGAGCAACAGGATAGCAGGCGATGAGCCTGAGTTGACCAATCGCTGCGCAGGCGCCAGCGCGCTCAACAGCATGCCGTCCTCATTGGTGAGGGGCTGTTCACCGACCCGCACCTCGCCTTCCACGCCGATTAAGATGCCGTAGTCTTGCAGCGCCAATGTATGGCTGCTGTTGACCTCCAGGCGAATCCGGCGCACTTCAAACTGTGGAAATTGCACGATCTGATGGACCTCGCAACCGGGCTCATGGGCGATGCTAATGGGCTCGAGCGCCATGTTCGAGTCAAGATTGGCGCGATTGATGGCGGTCTCTGTATCCCAGTGCGACTGGGTGAGTACTTTTTGCCCAAATGACAGAATAAACCGTTCATAATGGGGTGACTGAAACTCGATAACCCGCACGCCATGCTGGAGTGAGTGGGGCGTTCTGGGTTGAACCTGAATAATACTGCCCACTTCGAGCTCTTTGAGGTCGGTAAATGCCTCCATTGTATGGCGGCGTTGCAGCTCTTGTTGGTTGAGTTCGTCATCTAGGGATGCGCGCCAGTGCTCTGCCAGTGTTGGCGCAATAATGGCGTCAAGTGCATAGCCGTTATCGGCCTTGATTTTGTCGAGCTCAAGGTCGATGGCTTCACGTATTGACCGATAATGATTAACTGCTGCCAGATAGGCTTGTTTGAACGCCGCTGGGGATTCAAATTCCTTGAGTTTGTCTGGGTTAAATCCATACCTGATCTGCCCCTTGCCATTGGGCCAGGCCACGTCATCCACATGAGTGACGACGTAAACTTCGATTTTTTGTTCATGTAGTTCAAGGTACAAGTCGCCGTACACAGTCTGTTGCAGCGGGGCCAAGATCTTCAGCAGAATAGGATCTTGCGCCGTCGTTGTGCCGAGCA
>Ga0209119_1001817_pt1 | contig 20433 bp, 18 predicted proteins | sample COG_03_FD_184747 | JGI IMG/M metagenome (GOLD analysis project Ga0209119, IMG submission 184747) | Pelagic Microbial community sample from North Sea - COGITO 998_met_03 (SPAdes) (version 2) | ecosystem: Environmental > Aquatic > Marine > Neritic zone/Coastal water | place: Helgoland, sampling... | reverse complement strand
TCGTCGATTAACCATTCCTTGGCTTAAAACCGTTCTTGATTGCTAGCTGCGCCCTACGATTTAAGTAACGCTGTTTTTTTCTTATTTTAGTAAAACCGCTTTTTTCTTATTTTAGTAAAACCGCTTTAGCAATATTAAGTTGAGTGGCTAAATATTCATTGCCACCGGTGTCCGGATGCAGCTTTTGAATAAGGCGTCTATGTGCCATAACAATCTCTTCTTCTGTGGCGTTATGGTCAAGACCAAGAATGGCAAACGCCTCATCTTTTGTCATATCACTACTATTAGCGGTATTTGCATTTGAGTTATTATCTGCTTGCTCTGCTTTAGCTCGCTTTAAGAAGGGGGCTAGCAGCGGTAAACTTTTAAAGATAATGGGTAGTAAAAAACGCATGCCTGCCAGAGCACTAGCGAGTAATGCTCCTAGCCAATGTACTCGTCCTGTTGCCGCCAGACCAATTAAGATTAGTGCGCATGCAACTAATGTGGCTTTAACCGCAAAAGGCCGGCCTTGTTCTTGATAGCGTGCTTTGAGCCAAACCCATAAAAAGAGGGTGACGCCAAGCGCTGCAATCAAGATGATAATTCTGGCCATAAAGTGTTTCCTTGTATGAGTCTGTGTGGTGTTTATTCTAGGTGATGGCTTCGATCATTACTGACGTTTCATTACTTGCGCCGGCTATTCTACGTATCAGCGGTGGTTTGCGCGAATAATTTTCGTAGATATTACCCAACAACAAACATCCGGTTTTAGTTGTAAGTGGTTGTTATTTAATGATAATCACTAATAATTTTAGTTTTTTTTAGCGGTCAAAGTCAGCGGTTTGCATTTGTAATTTTTGTTAAATCCAATAGAATGCCGCCTCTTTCAATACTATCCCCGAAAATAGCTTATCAATATTCGCTGTATTCAATAGTCATTTAAATGATTAGGCAAATTTATTTTAATAATTAATGCGCGGTTTCGTTGCCGTGGATTAAAACCAGCACAGAGAAAACATTATGGCAGAGCAAAAGGCGACTAACGTCCACCGACATGAAGGTGATATCAACAGTACTCATCGTAATCAATTGTTGGGCCAAAAAGGTGCGACCATTTGGTTTACTGGTTTGTCTGGCAGCGGTAAAAGCACTGTTGCAGTGGCCTTAGAAAATGCGTTGCATAAAGCGGGTCGCCTTAGCTACCGTTTGGATGGCGATAATGTGCGCTTGGGTATTAATAAAAACTTAGGTTTTTCTGCTGAAGATCGCACCGAAAATATTCGCCGCATTGGCGAGATAGCCAAGTTATTCGTCGATACTGGTGTGATTACTTTGTCTAGCTTTGTCAGTCCTTATCGCGCTGATCGCGATATCGTTCGTGATCTTCATGTTGAAGCGGGCATGGATTTTATTGAAGTCTTTGTTGATGTGCCTTTGGATGTTGCCGAGAGTCGCGATCCTAAAGGTTTATATAAGAAAGCCCGCGCTGGAGAAATCAAAAACTTTACCGGTATTGATGATCCCTATGAAGCGCCAAATAATGCCGAAGTGGTTTTAAATAGCCATGAAATGTCATTAGAGCAAGAAGTCGAAATTTTATTGTCACTGCTCACTGAGCGCGGCATTATTTAATTTAGCACGCCCCTTTAGCGCTTATATCTGTTAATTAAATGATTAAGGTATTAGCGCTTATTATAAAAGTTACGGAGTAGTCAATGATTAAGCCACACGGCTCAGAACAGTTAATGCCATTATACGTTGCAGATGATAGCGAGCGTGCAGCGCTTACAGCAGAAGCAGAAAACTTAACCGCTATTACGATTAGCTCAGCTGCCGCTGCTAATGCAGTGATGTTAGCAGCAGGTTACTTTACGCCTTTAACCGGTTATATGAATCTAATGGATTCACTCAGTGTTGCGCAAAAGCTGCATACGGTTGATGGTTTGTTTTGGCCTGTGCCTATTGTTAATTTAGTAGAAGATGCCTCGGGTATCGAAGCTGGTCAGCGTATTGCACTTAAAGATCCCAATGTAGAAGGTAATCCTGTTTTAGCCGTTATGCAGGTTGACGCGATTGAGTCAGTATCTGACGCTCAAATGGACAGTATGGTTGAGCAAATTTTTGGTACGCTTGATGCTAATCATCCTGGTGTTGCGGCGTTTCGTTCGCAGGGCAATATCATGCTCTCAGGCGCTATTCAGGTGTTAAATTATTCTTACTTTCAAGCTGACTTTCCCGATACTTACCGCACAGCGGTTGAGATTCGTGCCGAAATGGAATTATTGGGTTGGGAAAAAGCAGTCGCTTTTCAAACGCGTAACCCAATGCATCGTGCCCATGAAGAGTTGTGCCGTATGGCGCTAGAAGATCTTGGCGCCGATGGCTGTTTGGTGCATATGTTATTAGGTAAGCTTAAGCCGGGTGATATTCCTGCTGATGTGCGCGATGCGTCAATCCGTAAAATGGTTGAGCTCTATTTTGCGCCTAACTCGGTTATGGTAACGGGTTATGGTTTTGATATGCTTTACGCTGGACCAAGAGAGGCGGTATTGCACGCTGTGTTCCGTCAAAATTGTGGTTGTACCCATTTAATTGTCGGTCGTGATCACGCGGGTGTGGGTGATTATTATGGTGCTTTTGATGCGCAGACTATCTTTGATGAAAAAGTCCCTGCGGACGCTTTAGAGATTGAGATTTATAATGCTGATCATACAGCTTATTCTAAAAAGCTCGATAAAGTTGTCATGATGAAAGATGCGCCTGATCATTCAAAAGAAGATTTTGTTTTATTATCCGGTACTAAAGTCCGTGAAATGTTAGGTAATGGTATTGCACCGCCACCTGAATTTTCGCGCCCTGAAGTGGCTAAAATCTTGATGGATTACTATCAGTCGCTTTAGGCTGATAGTTTATCCATAAGCGATTAACTGAGTTTTAACGATATGAACGATAAAGCCAACGAGGCACCATCGCAGCAAACAGAAATCGAAGCTGCGGTGTTTAGGCGTTTACTTGAGCATCTTGATGCACGTAAAGATGTTCAGAATATCGATTTAATGAATTTAGCTAATTTTTGCCGTAATTGTTTAGCCAAGTGGTATGTGGCGGCGGCAGAAGAGCGCGGTGAGTCTGTTGATTATGAGCAGGGCCGTGAGCGAGTTTATGGTATGCCGTACTCGCAGTGGAAAGAACAGCATCAGTTAAAGGCAACGCCAGAGCAACTTGAAAAGTTTAACGCCCGCAAGCAGTAAGTTTTATGCATTGGTCTCGATAATAAAAGTGACCGATACTAGCTAATCATAATTATAGTAGCGGTGATCCATTAGGGATAAAGCGGTTGTCGCTATTTTGCTTAATCCAAAGCAGCATGTCTTTTTCTAATTTATGGCCACGGCTTTTTAGTATTTTATTAATGCTAATAACCGGTGACTTTGCGCCAGCTGCCCATTCGGGAAGAGCCATTTCAATTAAAGTAAAAAAGCGTATAAGTGCAATAAGCTGTGTTTCACTGTAATCATTAAGCGCATTTTTCCATTGCGTTAAATCGGCCTTCATAATGGCAAATTGCAATTTATCTTGCTCATCTATGTTATTCGCTAAATCAGATAGTTGATTATTTTCAGCCAGCACCAAGAAACGCTGTAATAAAGCAGGGTCAATATTGACGTCCAACTTGCTTGTCTTGCTGCCGGGATCCCAAGTGCCTGTAGTCATAAAATATCCAATGCTTATTGTGTGAGTGGTGTTGATTGCGGCTATTAAAAGCGCTCTCGCGCTATGGCCGACGCTTTTGTTGACGCTGGCTGTTAAAGTCGTTGATATTATACGTCGATATGCCAGCCTATGTTAGGGTAAACTAGCGTGCGTTATCCTTGTGTTGCTTGAGAAATACGCCCTTGTAGTGAACAAGAGGGCAGCTCTGAACGTATAAATATCAGTGTCTATATCCGAGTTGATGCGTATTTAAGTTCATGCGCATAAAAATGGATATGACTGTCTTGTTGGTTATCTTATGGAATACGGTCTTAATGTTGATCGTGCTAGGAAATAGAGCTTTATGCTAGGAACAAAAAAGAATCGTTATCTACTGACTGGTGTTATTGTCGTTGGTTTATTTATCACGTGGTTAATTGCCACGAGTAAACCGGCTCCAGCAGCCAGGCCTATCCGTTTGCCACCGGTGCCGATTGTCGATGTATTACATATTCAGCCGGGTAGTCATCGTGTATGGATAGAGACACAAGGGCTTGTTAAGCCTAAAACTCAAATTGAATTAGTCTCTCAGGTGACAGGCCGTGTTGAGACAATTGCAGAGCAGTTTTCTGCCGGTGGTTTTTTTGCCGCGAATGAAGTGCTGGTTAGTATCGAAGAGAGCGATTATCGCATTGCTGTGAGTCAGGCCGGCGCCCAACTAGCCGATGCGCAACAGTTACTAGCTACAGAGAAAGGCCGTGCGAGACAGGCTAAGCGTGAATGGCGTGACCTCGGAAATAGTGAAGCGAATGATTTGTTTTTGCGTAAGCCGCAATTGGCCAGCGCAAAAGCTAAGTTACTTGCTGCTGAAGCCGGTTTGGAAAAAGCCGAGTTAGATTTATCGCGTACCCGCGTCAGTGCTCCCTTTGCTGGTCGAGTCTTAAGTAAGCGGGTGGATGTCGGTCAATTTGTTTCGCAAGGAACGCCTATTGCTCAAATCTACAGCAGTGATATTGCCGAAGTGCGGTTGCCATTAACGGCGCAGCAAAGACAAAATGTTAGCGTATCTGGCTCGCAGCCTTCACCAGTTAAGTTGATTGCCCGTTATGGCAACAATGAATATGAGTGGGATGCTGTGTTGGCGCGTTTAGAGGGGGCTATTGATAGCAGTAGTCGCCAGTACTATTTTGTTGCTTCTTTGCCCCAAGCGTTTTCAGATCATCTTGACGATGCGGGGATATTGCAAAAGCCAGGGCTTGCTGTCGGTCAATTTGTAACGGCGAAAATATCCGGAAATTATATTGATAATAGCTTTTTAATTCCACGTTCAGCCCTAAGGCAGCAGCAGAAAATTTGGGTGTTAGACAATAATCGCCTCGCTTATATTGATGTTGTTGTTATTCAAAGTAACGATGATACTGCGCTAGTTCAGTTGGCAGATATGAGTAAAGCGAAAAACTCCATTGCGGTTATTACCACGAGTTTATCCTTAGCATTAGACGGCATGGCGATTCGTGAGCGTTCAATCGTGCTTCGAGATTTACCTGAAAAGCAAGATGATGTAACGGCCACACAAGTTAGCCCAGAATAAATCGGATATAAAAATGCGTTCTATTGTTAGTTGGTTTATTGATAATCCAGTTGCTGCAAAGTTGGCTATGTTTTTTATACTTATTGCCGGCTTAATGACTTTTCCGCTGCTGGATAAAGAGTTTTTTCCACAAATAAAAATTGATTTAATTAAGATTACTGTACCTTATCCAGGCGCCGGGCCGGAAGAGGTTGAAAAGCAAATATGCGCGCGTATTGAAGAAGCTGTACAGCAATTGGGTGGCATAGAAGAGGTTCGCTCCGTGGCGCGAGAGGGCTTTGGCGAAGTTATTATTGAGGTTAAGCCTGAAGAAGACACCATTCGTATTCTTAACGATGTTAAAGCCAATGTTGAGGCGATTAATACTTTTCCTGCCGGTTCTGAACGGCCACAAATTGTTGAGCAGCGTTTTCGCAATACTATTATACGGCTTCAGCTAGCGGGTGATCTTCAAGAACGCGAGCTAAAAGAATTAGGTGAGACTATTCGTGAAGAGCTCGCAGCGTTGCCATCGGTTGCTATTGCAGAGCTTCGTACGCCGCGGAATTATGAAGTCGGTATAGAAATATCTGAAAACGCCTTGCGTGATTACAGTCTAACATTTGATGAAGTTGCAGCGGCTATACGCGGTTATTCATTTAATTTGCCGGCGGGTAAAATTCGCGATAGTGGCGGCGATATTTTATTACAAACACGTGCTCAAGCGGATTACGCAGAAGACTTTAATCAAATTCCATTAAGGCGTAATGCCGATGGGGCGTTATTGCGTGTCGGTGACGTTGCCGCGGTGGTTGATGGTTTTGAAGATGTTGATATTTATAGCACGCTCGACGGTTTACCTTCGTTAGAGATTTGGATTCGTAATCAAAGTAACCCGGATATTCTTCGCACTAGCGAAGCGGTTAAAGCCTATGTTGAGCAGAAATCATCTCAGTTGCCGGACGCTGTTAGTCTTTCGGTATGGAGCGATGCATCGGTTAGCTATCGCGGCCGTTTAGATACGCTTATTTATAACGGCTCAAGTGGACTGTTATTAGTCTTTATTATATTGCTCATATTTCTAAGACCTTCACTCGCTTTTTGGGTATGCAGTGGTATAGCTGTGGCATTTATGGGGGCTATCTGGTGGCTGTCATTTACATCGGTGTCACTCAATATTATTTCTATGTTTGCCTTTATTATGATTCTTGGCATCGTTGTCGATGATGCCATTATTGTCGGCGAAGCTATTTACAGCCAGCAATTAAAACACAGTAATCCGCGGCAAGGTGCTATAGAAGGGGTGATGTCTGTTATTGCGCCGGTCTGGTTTGCCGTAATCAGCACCATGATATTTTTTATCCCTTTCTTTTTTATTGGTGATGGCCCTGAGCCCGCCACTATTGCAACGCCGGTTATTTTAGCCTTGGTATTCTCTTTGTTTGAATCATTGTTTTTGTTGCCATCACATTTAGCCGATAAAGGTGGGGTAGTGGTCGGCATGGTGAAAACTTTAGTCACCTATGTGGTATCTCCATTCTCTCGGGGTTTGCATTATTTAGAGCAACGTCGTTTAGCTGTGGCAGCTTTGTTGCCATTGCTTGCGAATACTTATTATCGTCGTGCACTGGTGTGGACGGTGGGTGCGCGTAAACTGACTATAGTCGTGTTCTGTTTTTTGTTTATCTTTGCCGTGGCAACAGTGAAAGGTGGCTGGCTACCGTTTAGTTTTTTCCCGCGTGTCACTTCGGACTATGTCGTGGCAAAGGCAACGCTACCAGAGGCCGCACCCTTTAATCAAATTATGTCAGTGGCCAATTACCTTGAGACATCTGCTCAACAAATAAAAACTAAAGTGAATAAAACCTATGGTTACGAGTTGGTCCAAGGTATTCATGTTTCAGCTTATGCGACGACGGCTCGTATAACCTTATTGCTCGAAGATGGAAATGACAGGCCGATAGGTTCAGATACTGTTGCTCGGCAGTTACAAGAGCAGATTGGTGAAATGCAGGGATTAAAAGATCTCTCTGTTAGCTACACCATTTTTGATATTCCTAAGCCCATTGAGTTTGTTGTGCGCAGTGATTCACAGCAGCAATTAGAAGAGTTTTCTGCTGCTTTAGCGCTAAAAATGGCTACTATAGAGGGCGTATTTAATGTCGGAAGTACATTGGATAACCCTTCTAATGAAATCAATTTACAGCTAAAGCCTGAGGCCGACACCCTGGCGGTTAACTTGGCTAGTCTTTCGCAGCAAGTGCGGCGCGCCTTTTACGGTGAAGAGGTACAGCGTATTCCTCGATTACGTGAAGATGTTAAAGTCTTAGTTCGCTATCCAAGGGCGGACCGTTCTTATGAGGAAGCCTTACGTGAAATGTATATTTCTAGCGGTCGTAATGGCGCCTTAGAAGATCGCGTTCCATTATCGTCATTGGTTGATATTGAATACCGCAAAACCTATAAAAAAGTTGAGCGCTTAGATCGCAAGCGCGTAGCGAGAGTATCGAGTGATGTGCAGCGTGGCTTTAATGCTGGGGCGATTATTCAGCAACTACAAACAGAAGAAATTGCTGCCTTGCTTGATCAGTATCCTGATGTAGTAATTGCACTCAAAGGCGAGCAGCAAGAAAACGATGAATTTTTTCAGGAACTCGTTTTATTCTTATTATTATCAATGATGGGCATATTTGCTGTCATGGCTATTATGTTTCGCTCTTATTGGCAGCCATTACTGGTATTAACCGCCGTGCCATTTGGTTTTATGGGCGCCATTTATGGACATATTATTATTGGCGTTAATATTAGTATGTTCTCGGTGTTAGGTATGATGGCCTGCGCTGGTGTAGTGGTAAATGATAACGTCGTTTTAATTGATCGTATTAATCAACTGCGTCGTTTAGGTTTCTCGCCGCGCAGAGCAGTGGTTAACGGTGCGGTACAACGGTTTAGACCGATTGTGTTAACCTCGGTAACGACTTTTTTTGGTTTGACACCGATATTGCTTGAAAGCAGCGTTCAGGCACAGTTTTTAATTCCTATGGTTACCTCACTCTCATTCGGTGTTTTGTTTGCTAGTGTCGTAACCTTGGTTTTTGTACCTGCACTGTATTTAGCTGGTGAGAACGCTTCTTATCATTTTTCTAAGCGACAAGCTAGGTTGGATGCCGCCGTGGCAGATGCAGCTGCCTTGAACTCGCCAGAGCTTAATTCTTAAGTCATTGTTGCTAAAGCACAGTAAGCGTACAAATAAGCAGCAATAGTGTTGATAAGTCCCAATAACGGCCGCGAAAAGCGGCTGATTTAGCCGTTCTATTCCCCTATAATGACAACAACTTAATCTTAAATTTGCAGCAGTATACGGATACGCTGAATGGGCTTTTAATATTCCCTTTAGGTGCCGATAGCTTGCAGCGACAATTTGTAGCCATAGTTTGTAGTAAAGCGGGTAGTGATAGGGCATCTATAGCGTATAGCTAGCATGCTTGCTTACACTGCATACTGACAAAATATAGCAACAACAACTATAGCGTGAAGATATATGAACCCAAATTATTTGGATTTTGAACAACCGATAGCTGAACTTGAAGTCAAAATTGAAGAGTTACGCTCGGTCGGTCATGATAATGATTTGAATATCTCTGATGAGATTGCCAAGCTTACAGAGAAAAGTGCCAAGCTAACCGGGAAAATTTATTCATCATTAACGCCTTGGGATATTGTCCGCGTTGCCCGTCATCCTCAGCGACCTTATACGGTCGATTATATTACCCGAATATTTGATGATTTTGATGAGCTTCATGGTGATCGTCAGTTTGCTGATGATGCGGCTATTGTTGGCGGTTTGGCCCGCCTGCAAGGTGAGCCAGTGATGGTGATCGGTCAAGAGAAAGGCCGGCAAGTGGCTGACAAAGTTAAACGTAACTTTGGTATGCCAAGACCAGAAGGCTATAGAAAAGCACTGCGCTTAATGGAAATGGCTGAACGATTTTCATTGCCGGTTATTACTCTTATTGATACCCCTGGAGCCTATCCAGGTATTGATTCAGAAGAGCGCGGCATCTCTTTCGCTATAGCAAAAAACCTTCAAGTGATGTCTTGTCTAAAAACACCAATTATCTCTGTGGTTATAGGTGAGGGCAGTTCAGGTGGTGCCTTAGGTATAGGTGTTGGTGATAAGCTCGCTATGTTGCAGTACTCCACTTACTTTGTTATTTCGCCAGAGGGCTGTGCCAATATTATTTGGAAAACCTCAGAGAAAGCTCCACAAGCAGCTGAGGCAATGGGCTTAACCTCGACAGTGCTCGAAGATTTAGGCATTGTTGATAATACGATTGCCGAGCCACAAGGCGGAGCGCATCGTGATCCTGAATTAGCGGCGTTGCGAGTAAAAGAGTATCTGATTAAAGAAGTGAAGGCATTGCAGAAAATCCCTCTCGATGACTTGCTTGAAACACGTTATAAACGTTTGATGTCTTACGGTAATATGTAAGAGCTAGTAACTTTAGTTCACTGTATTCATCACTTTAATAATATACAACGATGATGATTTCTTGCGTGCGATTATGAGCAGCTTAGATACAAGTCACAGTGACAATAATACTAACAGTAACACTTCGTATTTAGACGCGTATAAAACCCTGCTAAAGCATCGGCATTGGATTGTCGCCTTTAGTGGCGGTCTCGATTCAACCGTGCTTTTGCATTCGGTTTCTGAGTTTCTGCAGTCATTGCATCTCTCTCAACTTACAAGCGATCAACTCACAAACGATCAACTCAAAGACCAAGCCAGTTCAACGTCGACAGACGACTTTACGATTCCTAGTTTATCCGCCATTCATATTAATCATCAATTGCAAAGTGTCAGTGCAGACTGGGAAAAACACTGTCAGTCGGTTTGCGAACAGCTGTCTGTGCCATTGACTATTAAAAAAGTGGCCGTGGCTAACGAGGGTAAAGGCTTAGAAAGCGCAGCGCGGCAGGCGCGCTATATCGCTTTTGAAGAACAGCTCGCGGCCTATTCAACTAGCCGTCCTCAGGACAATTCTAATATTAGCTATTCGGCGGAAGCTGATAGCGTATTACTAATGGGCCATCATGCCAATGATCAGGCTGAGACTTTATTAATGCGTCTATTTCGCGGCGCAGGTACGCGCGGTGCGGCAGCCATGCCCATGCAGCGCTCGCTGGGGAAATCACAGATTGCGAGGCCATTGCTTCATTGCACGCGTGCAAATTTAGCGGCCTATGCAGTGTTAAATGAGTTGCCTTATATAGAAGACCCCTCTAACACGGATGAAAGTTTTGATCGAAACTTTGTTAGACAGCAAGTGTTACCCAAGCTTGAGGCGCGCTGGCCATCCGTGGTCACACTCCTTAACCGTTACTCTGAGCATGCCAGTGGCGATAGTGAGTTGTTAGCAGATTTAGCTAGGCTGGATTTGCAGACGGTTGATGCCAGTGAAGCGTCAGTCGTTGGCTCAAAGGCTTATGGCGTTAGTTTATCGATAACAGCTTGTTTAGACTTAAGCCTTAAGCGGCGCGGTAATTTATTGCGGTATTGGCTGTCAGCGCAGCAGTTAAATATGCCCTCGACAGCGCAGATGGCGCAAATTGATAATTTATTATTGTCGGCAAGCAGCGGTGCAATAGTTCAGTTAGGGGCTTATCGACTTTGCCCTTATCGTGACAGGCTGTATTTATTAAGAGAAGATACGTTGTTTCAGTTATCTCAGGCATTAGATAAAAACATGGCATGGACTTTTGGCGAGTCTATGACGATTAATGGCTTAGGGACTTTGTTGGTATCAGAAGAACCGCAGTTAAGAGATGACGGTGAAGTTACAAGTGAAGTTGCAAGTGAAGTTGCAAGTGAAGATAGTGTCGGTTTACGCGAAGGTGTTTATACGCTCGGCAGAAAGCGTGACGGCTTACATTTTCGTTATCGCGGTATGAGTCGCTCAGTCAAAAAATGTTTTAACGAACATGGCATACCGCCGTGGCTGCGCGATCATTATCCGTTGCTTTATGCTGGGGATGAGCTCGCAGCGATTCCTGGAATTTTAGTCTGCGATAATCACTCGATGGTCGGTGCTTGCGCGCTTGATTGGCAGTGGGATTAATGACTAGCCAATTAAAGACACTGAGTTAGCGCTTAACTATCCAGATTAAGCTTTTCGGTTATATAAGGTGCCTTTCTAACCTATAAGGTGCCTTTCTATTCTATAAGGTGGCTTTCTATTTAATAAGGTGCCTTTCGATTTTATAAGGTGCCTTTCTATTATATAAGGTGCCTTTCTAACCTATAAGGTGCCTTTCTATTTAATAAGGTGCCTTTAACAAAACGGGTTAAAGGCCACTAATCAAAGATGTTGTATCTTATACCGATGCTTCTATTGTTACTTAAAGCGTTCTCAAAAAGCTTAATGCTTTTATCAAATTTTCGATATGCAAGAATAATCCCTGCTTAGTGTCATCAGACAGTGCCATGCCATCATTGTCGCTGCAAACAATTTCACGAATCATATCCAGACTAACGCGGATATTGTCGAGCGTATCATTTGCCGATGAGGCGATTAGCGCATTGTGATTTTGCGGTTTGTTATCATTGTTAGCCGGTCCTTTTGGCTTGGCTTCTCTTTCCATTCCGCTTTTGTTTGTGGTGCCTTTTGTGCTTCTTGTACTTCTTGTGCTTTTTGTACTTCTTTTACTACTTTCATTCCTCCTTGTTTTTCCTTTTTTCGTTTGTGAAGTGCTACTGGTTACAACCATAGTTAACTCCATTTAATGCTGCTTTAATGTTGATTTTAATAGCGTTTCTATTTCTCCATGGCATCTCCTTTTTCATTTTAAAAAGAGGAGGCTATCATTAACTTGTTAGTCTTTACAGAAAATTGTTTCCATGAAATGTAATAATTAGTATTTCTGAGCAATGTGGTAAGCTTATTTTTCTTTCAATAATAAAAAGAAATGAATTATGAGCCTATCGACGTTTAAAAATAAAACCGTATTGATTACCGGAGCATCGGCTGGTGTTGGAGAGGCATGCGCACGCTATTTTGCCCATGCAGGGGCGAATTTAGCTTTAGTGGCTAGAGGTGAAGTTGCGCTGCATAAGATTGCCGATGAGCTCCGTGAATTGACACAGGTACTCACCATTACTGCCGATGTAACTGAAACTGCTAGCTGTAAAAATATTGTAGAGCAGGTGGTTGACAGGTTTTCTGACATTCATTTATTGATTAATAATGCAGGTGTTCATCATCGTGGCGAATTCAGTACGGTTCATGCAGACCATGTGGCCGCTATGGTCGATGTTAATTTGCGAGCGCCATTATATTTAACGGCGTTGGTTCTTCCATATATAAAGCAAACCGGTGAGGGTGCTATTGTTATGGTGGGTTCACTAGCTGGGAGAGCGCCACTGCAGGGGGCCGCCACTTATGCAGCAACTAAGGGAGGTCTTAGAGCATTTACTTATGCTTTGGCCGATGAGCTTCGCGATTCAGCTATTGCGGTAGCTGTTGTATCTCCCGGGCCTATTAACACCGGCTTTATTATGGACAGCATTGATGAAGTTGAAGATATTGTTTATTCGCAGCCAATGAGTACTGCTGAGGCTGTCGCTGAGAATATTGGCAAGCTAGCCATGGGTCAGCAAGTGGAAATCACTATGACCTGGTTTGCGGGCAAGTTAACGACGCTCGGCTATTTGTTTCCTAGTTTACGTAGGGTATTACGTAAAGCGCTTTATGCTAAAGGCCGAAAGAATAAAGATAAATATCGAAGTTAAGCACAAGCCTTCTGTTATCTTTTGTTGATTCATTATATTTAGGCATAAAAAAACCCCGCAATCCGAAGATGGCGGGGCTTTATTTAGCTAGATAGTGCTATGAATTACTTCTTAGCGGCTTTCTTAGCTGGCTTTTTCTTTGCTTTGGCTTTGGCTTTTTTAGCCGCTGCTGCCGCTTTAGCTTTGGCTTTTGCCGCTGCTGCTGAGGCTTTAGCTTTGGCTTTAGCAGCCGCTGCTCGTTTCTTGTCTGCTGCTGCTTTCTTCTTAGCAGATGCTTTTGCGTTAGCTATAGCGCGCTTTGCAGCGGCTTTAGCTTTGGCAGCGGCTTTCTTATCAGCTGCGGCTTTCTTTTTCGCTGCGGCTGCATCACGTTGAGCAATCAATTTTGCTTCAAAGTCGGCTACTGCTTTCTTCAATGCTGCATCAGCTTTCATAGTTGATAGCTTAGCGTTTGAAGCTGAAGCGCGTGCACGCAATGCTTTAACTTTAGCAGATGTTTTAGCGGCGGCTTTAGCGGCTGCTGCAACAACTTTCTTAGCAGCGGCTTTATCAGCAGCTGTTTTTGATTTTGCAGCTGATTTTTTAGCTGAAGCTACTTTTTTAAGCTCGGCTTTTAATGTGCGTGCCAATGATTTAATGTCTTTTTGTATTGCCGCTAATGCTACTTCTGCTTTACCGATAGCTGGAGTTGCAGCTACTTTTTTTGCAGATTTCTTAGCAGTTGGTTTTTTAGCTGCTACTTTCTTAGCTGGCTTTTTAGTGGCTTTTTTAGAAACTTTTTTTACTTGAGGCATTATTTCTCCTATGAAGAAGGTTTTCCAACTTCATCGATTGGGTTGACTATCAAAAATTTTAATTAAAAAGTTTGTGCGGAGCGCATGATAGACAATATATCTATTTATTTCACGTCTAATAAGCGCTATAAGCACTTTTATTTCGTTCCTTTTTACATTATGACCATTTAAATCTCATTTTTTTGCTAACAAAAAATAATATCGGGAGATTGAAGCGGTTTTTTCTTATAAATTTGTCTGATATCGGATAGCTGTAATGACCATTAAGCGTTTTCCGATTGGACTTTCAAAAATAATTTCGTCGTCAATGTTTTTCCCTAATAACGCTTTTGCTAATGGGGAATCCATACTCAATTGCTTGCGCGATAAGTCAAATTCATCTGGGCCAACAATTCTATAGGTATTTTCTTCTCCGTTTTCATCTTCAACCGTTACCCATGCACCAAAAAATACTTTATTAACATTGCTGGGAGTGTCGTGGACTACATTGAGTGATTCTAATCGTTTTGTTAAAAAACGAACGCGGCTATCAATTTCTCTGAGCCGCTTTTTTCCGTAAATATAATCGCCGTTTTCTGATCGATCGCCGTTTTTCGCGGCTTCATGCACCACGGAGGTGACTTGTGGGCGCTCAATCTTCCATAACTGGCGTAATTCTTCACGCATCGCGCTTTCACCCTCAGGAGTGATATAGTAAGAGCCTTTAGGGCGTGGAGGTCTATAGCGTCCCATAGTATTGTTGTCACTTTCTGTATTGTGCGATGAATAGGGCGTTAAATAATAAGCTCAAGTGGCACTGTATTAATTCAAAGCGCCGTTTTATTAATGAGCGCTTATTTATTAATTAGGATTTATTTGTTAATTTCAGTTTCCGCGCTCTATATATTTAAAAACTGCTTTTGAGATACGATTTAATGAGTTTAACCGATGCTATTCATAATACGATAAGAATTAGACAAATTATCATGTCTATTATTGTCTCGCTGTTCTTTTTTCTGAGTTATTTGCCTCTTTCGAATGCTATTTCATCACTCGAGAATACTTCTAATCTTATTCTAACGGGTCCTTTAAAACAGGGTGGGTTGCTGGTTGGGCAGGTAAAAGAGGGTGCAGCTGTTCAGTATCAGGATCAGTTACTTCCTATTACTCCTGATGGCCGATTTATTATTGGCTTAGACCGTGATGCGCCTAATAAAATTGAATTAGCCGTTATTAATGAAAATAATGAGTATGAGTATCACGATTTGAATATTAGGGCTCGTGATTATGTGATTCAACGTATCGAAGGCGTAGCAAAGCAATATGTTTCGCCAGATCCCGTTCAGGTTAAACGATCACGCAAAGAAGCAGCAAAGGTTAGGCTGGCGCGAAAACAACAGCGACCACAGCAGGATTTTTTAAACGGATTTATTTGGCCTGCTAATGGACCAATTACGGGTGTCTTTGGCTCGCAGCGAGTTTATAATGGCGAACCAAGAAGGCCGCATTATGGTCTTGATGTTGCAGGGCCTATTGGCGCGCCCGTTATTGCTCCCGCAGCAGGTCTAGTGACTTTAGCTGAGCCAGATTTGTTTTTTTCTGGTGGGACATTAATTATTGATCATGGTCACGGCCTAAGCTCAACGTTTTTACATCTGAGTAAATTATTGGTCACTACTGGAGATAGTGTGACGCAAGGTCAAGATATTGCCGAAATGGGCGCCACCGGTCGAGTTACTGGACCGCATTTAGATTGGCGAATGAATTGGACCGACGGTAAAACATCGGTGCGTATCGATCCTGAATTATTGGTTGAGGTTGGTGGAAACCAATCTATACAGGATTGATTGGGTATAGTGCTTTATCTAATGGCTTGGTGAGTGGCTTATTTAGCGGCCTAGTTAATGGCATAGTTAACGGCCTAGTTAATGGCATAGTTAACGTCATAGTTAATGGCTTACTTTTGTGAGTCGGCTCTCTCATTGAGCTGCAGTTTTAAATCAAAAGTTATTTGTTGCAGCGATACTCGAAATAACTGGCTTTTTAAGAAGCGACTTTTTTAAAGCGCGTTTAAGTAAAATAATTTTCTCAAAATATAGGCATCACATTATGTTAGATAAAAAATTACTCAGCATCCTCGTTTGTCCCGTTAGTAAAGGGCCATTGGAGTATGATGAGGCTAAGCAAGAATTGATTTGTAAGGCGAGTGGTCTTGCTTATCCAGTGCGAGACGACATTCCAGTTATGTTAGAAAGTGAAGCGCGTAAATTAACTGACTCAGATCTTGAGGCTTAGAGGTAATTGCCATGACAGATACCGTTTTTGCTAAGATTATTGCAGGCGAGATTCCTTCTGAGAAGCTTTATGAAGATGAGCATTGCATTGTTATTCCAGATATAAATCCGGTTGCAGCTGTTCATGTTTTAGTCATTCCTAAGAAGCCGATTAAAATGCTGTCAGATGCCAGTGCTGAAGATCAAGCATTGTTAGGTCATTTAATGCTCACAGTGGGCAAGGTGGCAGAGCAATTAGGTGTGTCTGACGGCTATAGAGTGATCATCAATAACGGTGAGGATGGTGGGCAGACAGTATTTCATTTGCATCTGCATATTATTGCCGGTTTTGCTATGAAAGAAGCCGATATGTAAGAGCTTTTTGCTGCATTCGACTATGCTGTATTGAATCATTGATTTACTGTTTATATGATGTAAATCACTAACAAAAAAATTTAGCCAGAGTTTATTCATGTCCAAGTCTACTGATATACCTACTAGCACTTCAGCTATTCGTGAAACCTTTCTTCGTTATTTTGAGCAGCATCAACATAGCCGTGTTGATAGTAGCTCGTTGGTACCTGGAAATGACGCGACGCTGTTATTTACCAACGCAGGTATGGTGCAGTTTAAAGATGTATTTTTGGGAGATGATAAACGCGATTACGTGCGTGCCACGAGTTCTCAACGCTGTGTGCGCGCGGGTGGTAAGCATAATGACTTAGAAAACGTAGGTTATACAGCCCGTCACCATACTTTTTTTGAAATGCTGGGTAATTTTAGCTTTGGTGATTACTTTAAAACAGAAGCTATTCCCTTTGCTTGGACGTTTTTAACCGAAACATTAGCCATTCCAACCGATCGTCTTTATGTCACTGTTTATGCCGATGATGACGAGGCCTATAACATTTGGCACAAAGAAGTCGGTTTACCAGAAAATCGTATTATTCGCATTGGCGACAATAAAGGTGCGCGTTACGCATCCGATAATTTTTGGGCGATGGGTGATACCGGTCCTTGTGGTCCTTGTACTGAAATATTTTATGATCATGGTGCCGATATCGAAGGGGGTTTGCCTGGTACGCCAGAAGAAGATGGCGATCGCTTTATCGAAATCTGGAATATCGTTTTTATGCAATTCAATCGTTCTGCCGATGGTGAAATGGTGCCGTTACCCAAACCATCAGTCGATACAGGTATGGGTCTTGAACGTGTTGCTGCCGTTATGCAAGGCGTCCACAGCAATTATGAAATCGATTTATTTCAGCAGTTATTAAGTGCAACAGCCAACGTATTAGATATAAAAGACGAAGGTCAGGGGTCATTGCGTGTAATTGCAGATCATATTCGCTCATGTGCGTTTTTAGTGGTTGATGGCGTTATGCCTTCAAACGAAGGCCGTGGCTATGTACTGCGTCGTATTATTCGTCGCGCGATTCGTCATGGTAATAAACTAGGCGCTAAAGATTTATTTTTCTGGAAGCTAGTGGGTCCCTTAGCCGAAGTTATGGGCGAAGCTTACCCAGCGTTAGTAAGCCTGCAGCAAAAAATTGAACAAGCCTTAAAGGCAGAAGAACAGCAATTTGCAGTAACGCTTGAGCAAGGCATGAAGATTTTAGAGCAAGACCTTGCCGATTTAAAAGACAATGTTATTCCTGGTGATACCGCCTTTAAACTTTATGACACTTATGGTTTTCCGTTTGATCTTACCGCGGATATTGCACGAGAACGCGGTATGACCATTGATGTTGATGGCTATGAGCAAGCGATGCAAAAGCAGCGAGCGCAAGCAAAAGCTGCTAGCCAGTTTAAATCGGGTGGTGCGGAAAAGTTAGATTTAGATGCCGCTGATGTTAGTCAAATAACTGCATTTAATGGCTATGATCAGCTAAGTGATAAAGCTACCGTTCAGGCTTTATTTGTTGATGGTAAAGCGGTTAGTGCACTGAAGTCAGGTGATACCGGTGTTGTTGTGTTAGATCAAACGCCTTTTTATGCCGAGTCAGGTGGGCAGGCGGGTGACTTTGGTCAGTTACAAACAGATAGCGGAAATTTTGCGGTTACTGATACGCAAAAACAAGGCAATACCTTTTTACATAGAGGTAATTTAAGCAATGGCGTTATTAATGTGGGTGACATCATTAATGCGCAAGTCAGCGAGTCGGCACGACAGGCGACAGCACTGAATCATTCGGCAACACATTTATTACATGCGGCTTTACGCGAAGTATTAGGCGAGCATGTAACACAAAAAGGCAGTTTAGTTGATGCTGAGCGCCTTCGTTTTGACTTCTCTCATACCGAGGGTATGACCGCTAAGCAATTGCATGCTGTAACGACATTAGTGAATGAGCAAATTCGTGCTAATGCCGATGTGCAAGTGACAGTGACCGATATGGATTCAGCAGTAGAAGCTGGAGCAATGGCATTGTTTGGTGAAAAATACGGTGATGAAGTGCGAGTGTTATCGATGGGCACCGATAAGTTTTCGGTTGAGCTTTGTGGTGGTACACATGCTAAGCGGACGGGCGATATTGGTTTAATGTTAATTGTTTCTGAGTCAGGAATTGCATCGGGCGTTCGTCGAATCGAAGCGGTTTCGGGCGCTGAAGCATTAAAGTTGATTGATGCCACTGATGCGAAAATCCAACAGGCATCTCAGTTATTAAAAACCAATCCTGCGGATATGACGACTAAGGTTCAGCAGATGTTGGAGCAGCAAAAAGCCTTAGAGAAAAAATTGCAGCAGTTACAGCAGAAGTTAGCGAGCAGTGTAGGCAGTGATTTAGCTGAGCAAGCCATGGATGTTAATGGCGTTAAGGTTTTAGCGGCTGTGCTTGAAGGTGCGGATCCTAAGTCATTGCGTGATACGGTTGATCAGTTAAAGCAAAAAATAGGTTCGGGAGTGGTTATTTTAGCGGCGCCGACGGATGAGAAAATTGCTTTGGTAGCTGGTGTGACGGATAGTTTGGTTGAGCGTGTTCGGGCTGGGGATATTATTAAATCTTTGTCGGCGGCTGTGGGTGGTAAAGGTGGTGGTCGGGCTGATTTTGCTCAGGGTGGCGGGGTTGATCATGGTGCGCTGGCGGCGGCAATTGAACAGGCGAAGCAGGATGTGATTGCTAAGCTATAAGCTTTAAGTTGTGGGTTGATATAGCAAGTTTTCTTGACGATCAGGTTTTTGGTGGTTTACGTTTTTTTAGCGTTTTAGGTTTAAGGTCGTCGGAGGTGGTCCGATAGGTAGAAGCCTGCTCTTTTAGCTTGATCTGATAGTATTCTTATATTCTGGATTTTTATTTCTATTTTTTAAGTTTTAAATTCAAGGTCGTCGGGGGTGGCCCGACAGCCAGTCACTTTTTGTCTACAGCAACAAAAAGTAACCAAAAAATGCCGCAACCTTACGACGAAGCTTGAGCACGACGGGTGCATCTCGAAGTGTTTTCTGTCCAGCAGTTTCAGAGGGGTTATCGCCAAGCGGTATAGGGGGTACTTTTTTTGTGCTGCACTTGCATCAAGCTTTACGTTCAGGTTTACCTTTTAGCGAAATAATAGTTCTGCTAGTCATAGTCCTCTGGTTAGCTCTCACTCTTTCACCTTCTGACCCACACTACACCCAACAACTATTTTTAGTAAAAGATTATTCTTTTGAACTGCGGCTTCTCATTCTTTTTTTGCTCTTTTCTTTTTTGAGCGGCATGCGGAGCTCAATAGTAAAAACCGGCCGTTAGGCACGGTTTTTACTTGTTTTAAAATAAAAAGAAGTCTACTGAACTTGTTCGTTGTAGCCTCATTGTGTTTTGAAAAGTCTGCGGCAACACCGTGATCTTGGCTTGATCCGAGCATAGATATTGACGAGCAATTAAAGTCGAGTGAAAAACGTTTTCGTAGGCACTGCTAAGGTGTGCTGGATAAGAATATCCCAAGGCGTATAGGTTATATCGGGGTCAATCTTCGTCAGATTGTGTGCTTTCTTTTGGTTACTTTTCTTTGCACAAGCAAAGAAAAGTGACTGGCGTGTCGGGCCACCCCCGACGGTCTTGAACTGAAAACTAAAAAAATTAAACTAAAAAACCAGAATATAAAAACACTATCAGATATAGCCTAAAGATCTAGATTCAGGCTGTCGCTCCCCCGACGACCTTTAACTTAAAACTCAAATAGATAAAATAACCCATCAGAATGAAAGACTGCATCCATACACCAACCAACCAATCCAATCTCGGTCCTCAACCCCAATAACCTTTGAACAAACCATAAATTATCCGTTATAATCCAGCGCCATTAGCTGATCAAAGACATCAGCGCTTATAAAGCAATAAGAAAGAGACCGATTATCGTGAAGCCCGTTTT
>Ga0209119_1001811_pt1 | contig 20467 bp, 10 predicted proteins | sample COG_03_FD_184747 | JGI IMG/M metagenome (GOLD analysis project Ga0209119, IMG submission 184747) | Pelagic Microbial community sample from North Sea - COGITO 998_met_03 (SPAdes) (version 2) | ecosystem: Environmental > Aquatic > Marine > Neritic zone/Coastal water | place: Helgoland, sampling... | reverse complement strand
TGGCCACGCTGGATATGAGCAGCGGTCGATTTATGCTCCTCGAACTGCCCAGTGAAGAAGAATTAATCAGTGAACTGCAACGCTTAAATCCGGTTGAAATTCTTATTTCGGAAGAGCTGCCAGACAACGACTTTCTCACCAATCGTCCCGGTGTTCGCCGTCGCCATATCTGGGAATTTGAGTTGGACAGCGCCCAACGATTACTAAACAAACAGTTCGGCACCCGCGATCTCAGCGGCTTTGGCTGTGACCATCTGCCTCTAGCCATGAGCGCCGCAGGCTGTCTGCTGCAGTATGCCAAGGATACCCAGCGCGGTGCCCTGCCGCATATTCGCAGCATCAGCACAGAGAATCGCGACGAGACCGTTTCACTGGATGCCTCGAGCCGCAAAAATCTTGAACTGGATATCAACATGACCGGCGGCCAGGAAAATACCCTCTTCGATGTACTCGACAATACTGCGACCAATATGGCCAGCCGTCTTTTACGCCGCTGGTTAAACCGCCCGCTACAGCATTTGCCCACTCTGCAAGCCCGACAGCAAACTATCGCCGCCCTGCAGAGCAACTATCTTTACGAAACTCTGCACGAGTATTTAAAGCAGGTCGGCGATATGGAGCGGATTCTCACGCGAGTAGCACTGCGCTCAGCGCGACCTAGAGACCTGACCCGACTGCATGAATCCCTCGCCGTGTTGCCGCAGTTGGAAACTGCCTTGGCTGAGGCACCCGTCGAGCATCTCGCCAAACTAACTACTACAGCCAAACCGCTGCCAGATTTAGTGGAACTACTGGCCAACGCTATTCAGGAAAATCCCCCAGTTGTTATTCGCGATGGTGGCGTTATAGCCGATGGTTACGACAGTGAACTCGATGAACTCCGCGCTCTGAATACCAATGCCGGCGACTACCTGCTAGAACTCGAAGAGCGCGAAAAAGCCCGCACCGGCATCGCCACCCTAAAAGTCGGCTACAACCGCGTGCATGGCTACTATATTGAAATCTCTCGCGGTCAGAGCGATAACGCCCCGGTGGAATATATCCGCCGCCAGACACTGAAAAATGCCGAGCGATTTATTACCCCGGAACTTAAAACCTTTGAAGACAAAGCCCTAAGCGCCAAAAGTCGCTCGCTGGCTCGAGAGAAATTTCTCTATGAAGAGCTGCTGGAACGCCTTAACGAAAGCCTCGAAGCCCTGCAGAACTGTTCCGCTGCAATCTCCGAACTGGATGTTTTATCAACTCTCGCCGAACGCGCCCAGAGTTTAAACTTCTGCCAGCCAGAGCTCCTCGAACAGCCTGGCATCAATATTGAGGGCGGACGCCACCCAGTGGTAGAAAAGGTTTCTGATCAGCCGTTTGTTGCCAATGATCTGCAGATGAATGCAGAGCGCAAAATGCTGGTTATTACCGGCCCCAATATGGGTGGTAAATCGACCTATATGCGTCAGGCCGCGTTAATAGTACTACTTGCCCAAATAGGCAGTTTTGTACCCGCCGCTTCTGCAAGCATTGGTCTAGTGGACCGTATTTTTACCCGTATTGGCTCCTCGGACGATCTGGCCGGTGGGCGCTCAACCTTTATGGTTGAGATGACTGAGACCGCCAATATCCTTCACAACGCCAGCGATCGCAGCCTGGTATTAATGGATGAAGTGGGACGCGGCACCAGCACCTTTGATGGACTCTCTCTGGCCTGGGCCTGCGCCTTTCATCTGGCGGAAAAAGTAAAGGCATTTACCCTGTTTGCGACCCATTATTTTGAACTGACCTCACTGCCAGAAAAAGTCGCCGGAGCGATTAATGTGCATCTGGGTGCCACCGAGTACAACGAAAATATTGTCTTCCTGCACAGTATTCAGGAAGGGCCCGCCAACAAAAGCTACGGTATACAGGTCGCCAAACTGGCCGGCATTCCCAAGGCGGTTATCGATTTAGCTCGTCAAGAACTAGCTCTACTCGAAGCCGGAAGTCACGCGGTTATCACCCCGGAAAACCCCGCCTCTGCGAGCGCAGAACCCAGTCAGAGCGAATTATTTCTGCCCTCGGTTAACCCACTTCTACTGCAGCGTATGGAACAACTAAAGCCCGATGAACTATCACCTCGGGATGCACTAGATCTGCTCTATGAGCTAAAAAAGTTACTCTAGATAGCAGAGTACTCAAAAAACTCCAACTAAGCATTCACAGGTCAATTCTAGCTGTTATAATGCCGCGCAATTCTGCTCACGAACACTAACAAGAGACAACAACATGACCTTTATCGTTGGAGACAACTGCATTAAATGCAAACACACAGACTGTGTAGAGGTTTGCCCTGTAGACTGTTTTTATGAAGGCCCCAACTTCCTTGTGATCCACCCAGACGAGTGCATTGACTGCGCCCTCTGTGAGCCAGAATGTCCGGTAGGCGCAATTTTTGCCGAAGACGAGATCCCCGAAGGTCAGGAAGTATTCCTCGAGATCAATGCCGAACTCGCCGAAGTCTGGCCGAATATTACCGAACAGAAAGACGCCCCCGCCGATGCAGCAGAATGGGATGGCGTAGAAAACAAGCTTCAATATTTAGAGCGCTAGAGTTAAAAGCTCCGAATAGCAGAGAAAAATCAGTTACAGTTACCAAGCTACAACGCACCCGTAGCTCAGCTGGATAGAGTAGGTGGCTTCGAACCACTTGGTCGGGGGTTCGAATCCCTCCGGGTGCACCAAATACAAAAACCCCAGCATAGCTGGGGTTTTTGTATAATTGTTACCGCCGAAGGCCTGATTCAAGCCCCTGATTGATCCGAGCTCCGATTGTGCAGCAAGGCGGGTTAGAACGACGGCAACTGCAAAGGTCTACCCTTTAACCTGAGAAACCGCACCCTCTTTAGCTGGGCGACCTATGATTGAAGTATAGATAGAGCAGGTTGCTTTGTTTATATCCACTGTGAATGCAACAACTACTGACTTGGTCTCAGCACAGGCGCGACACTTCCCGACACTTTGATATTCTTTCGACGATTTAATCCCATGAACTTTGCCGCTGACGGCCATGCTCTCTTCGACTGGCATCTAGGGTGATGCAAAACTCACCGCTGGCAATGCCATCAAAACAACCAAACTGCTCACTACTACATTTTTTCCTGCTCTGAAACATTATTTAAAAATATAATACAAAACGGTAAAACAGGTTTAGAATAATTTTATAACAACAGCAGTTTTTCGTCAGATAGACAATATCCGCTTCATCAATACAGCAACGCTACTTCGGAAAACTTCGTCTTATCACCGACCAGAACAAGACCTCCGTCTTGATAAAGCTCCTCCCAGGACACAAACCCTTCACAGAGGAGCGCCAAACTCTGATGACTTATCTGTAGTGTGAAATCGACCGGCTTAGAATTCGTATCAGACGTTAAAAGCACCCCACGATCTATCTCTACAAAATGGACTTCCTCGCGATCGGAGAGCTGGACTTTAAAGCGGATACTGGATTCTCTTGCCGCCTCGACATTGAGTCGCGCACCCAGAGTATGAAGAAATCCAATCGCCTCGGCAGCCTTATAATTCGCGGGTAAGCCCTGCCTGGCGCTGGCCTTGGCCATGGCCGCCATAGACAAAAGGCCATCGAGCATCATTGCTTGGGTTAGCAAATAGTTACGCTCATTAGCACTCTCACTGGCATAGGCCAGAGCCTTCATCGACCAGGATTTTAGCTGCCGCGCCTCCTGAACCATTGGGTCAACTGCCAAGATATAACTGGCAAGTTCCATGGCCCAGGCGAAATCATTATCAGTATAAGCAGACCTTAGGCTTGCGACTGCCCCATCAACTCCTCCAAATCCAGCTACAATACGTGTTGCTCTGGTGGAAGGTGAGACCGGCGCCAGATCAGTTGCATCGCCTCCAAACCAGCCCATAAATTGGGCGTAAACCCCACGACTTATCCAGCTTAGCCTGTGGTAATAATCCCCGCGATCTTCACCCTGTAAAAACCAGTCTGGATAGGAAAAATTACTCTGCACATAGTCCCCTGAACGGTTTTGGCGGATATGCCGCGCCACGCCGTCGATCATAAACTGTGCCGAGCGACGATCATTGCGCACCAGGTCGCGCACGGTATCTTTACCTTCAACCACATCCCCATGGCCGCCAATCAACACTTTGGCGTTCAAGGCTTCAATTCTGCTCATGCTGTCAACGAAGGCCTGAGCATCGCGGCCAGGCTCATGTCGCGGTGTCGATAAAATCGCATGGACATGACTGCGGGTCACCGTATCACCAGTGAGCACGACCTGATTTTGTGGAAACCAGAGGGATAGCCCATCGTCCAAATCGCCGGGAGTGTGCAGAGCCTGAAATCTGAGACCGGCAAACTCAAGCCAGTGACCATCGGCCACTGTCATGGTCGGTGTGACATAGGATAATGTACCCTGAGCCCGCAACACGGGACCACCACCGGAACCCACCGTGCCCGTGAGACCCTCAGGGAGAACCAGTCCCAGCTGAGCAAAGGCTCGCAGAGTAAATGTTGGCCTGACCGCACTGGTTATATAATTGATATTGCGCTGCCAACCCGGGTGGGCAATAAACTGGGCATCTGGCGCTGCAGCTTTAAAGGCTGCGGACCCACCCACATGGTCGGCATGACCATGAGAATAAATCACCGCTTTAATAGGTTTGTCGGTGATCTCGCGGATTGCATCAATAGCACGACTGGCTTTCTCAACCCGAAAACCAGTGTCCATCACCACCAGCCCCTCAGGCCCTTCGACGAAGATAATATTGCTCATATCATAGCCATGGGCCACATAGATATTATCTTGAACCTGGATCAACTCAGCATCGGAAAACCGCTGCTGATGTTTTAGCAGGGCTGGATTGGCGGCGGGAACCGGGGGCTTTAATGCGGTTTTTTGCTCAGCAATAGCATTCATGCCGGGCACAAAAATCCCAGCCAGTAGCAATAGAATGATTGTACGCAAGATAGTCAGACCTATTTTTTTCTGGAAATTGTAACACTCATTGTCAGAGGCGAATAACGATCTGCAGATGTACCCAACTGAATTGGGGCAGTAGGCCTAATTTTAGGCCTAGTTTTGTTCTAATAAAAACATAAAGCTGACCAACTGCAATAGCATTTGCTCTATGCTATCAGCCACATTGAGCCTTAATAATGGTATCTCTTGAGCAAATGGTTCCATTTCAGCAATTTGGCTACTGAGCAACTGAGGTGACATAAAATGGTTCCTGCGTTGAGCTAATCGCTCAGTGATAAGCCCTTGTTCTCCATGTAATAACACTCCCACACTATTCTGACATGCGCTGAATATCCGTTTTCGCTGCTCTCGCTTTAACCCGGAGTACGCCAAAATGCAGCTTTTATTTTGTGACTGATATTCACAGAGTTGTCTGAATATACGCTCTATCCAGGGTTCGCGCTGCTTGTCGGTTAAAGGAATCCCGCGGGACATCTGCGCAATCGCGTCCTCACTGTGGAGAGAGTCGGCATCCAGGTAGATAAATCCAGACTGTTTTGCAAATGCATTAGCCAATGTTGATTTACCTGTCCCCGACACACCCATAACCACCACCAATACCGGATGTCGTTTTTGCTGAGACGAGTTTTCTAAAGACATTATTCCTATTTCCTACCAAATTTGTTGTTTGCGCGAACATCTGTCGGCACTTAACTGATCTGCGTATTCAATAAATATGGGCTTCCAAGTTATTGGCACAATGGTTGTAAACAGATCTATTGTTACATAGAATGGTTGCGCAACCAATTAATCATTGGCAATAAATTAAATCTATAAGCCAACTGAAAACCATATAAAAATAAGGGATTTTTATGACTGCTGCTATTCAAAGGCTGATCCTCTCAGCGCTTTTTGTTATCTCAATGGACGGCTGGGCTGCGACAGCATCTTACCTGGATGCAAGCCTATCCTCAGATAAGCGCGTTGAGTTATTAATGAATCAAATGACTCTGGATGAAAAAATTGGGCAGATGTGCCAGTTTGTTGGTGAAGCCTCAGATATCGACTTTGATAGCAAAGACACAAAATCAGATTACACATTAGCCTTGGGTGACAGAGCAGGATTAATTAAAGAGGGCAAGATTGGCTCGTTTTTGAAGGTCTCTACCTATCAGGAAGCCAATATATTGCAAAGCCTGGCGGAGGAATCAAGACTTAAAATTCCACTGCTTATCGCCACGGACGCAATCCATGGCCATGGTATGTATATGGGCCCCACCACTATCTATGCCACGCAAATTGGCCTGGCCGCATCATTTGAACCTGAGCTGGCCGAGTTAATGGCTGAATATACCGCCCATGAAATGCGCGCCACAGGATTTCAGTGGGCCTACTCTCCCAATATTGAAGTTGTGCGGGATTCACGCTGGGGTCGCATTGGCGAAACCTTTGGCGAAGACCCCTACCTGGTCACCGAAATGGGCAATGCCATGGTGCGTGGCTATCAGGGCAAAGACTTTAGCTCATCGACCAATGTATTGGCATCTGCCAAGCATTTTGTAGGCGGAGGCATTGCCTACAACGGTGTCAATGGCGCGCCAGCAGATGTTTCCGAGCGCACTTTACATGAAATATTTTTCCCGCCCTTTGTTGGTTCAATCGACAATGGCGTGTACACCATTATGCCTGCCCACAACGAAATCAACGGCATTCCAGCCCATGCCCATGAGGAATATTTAACCGACTTGATTCGTGACGAATGGGGCTTCGAGGGGTTTTACGTCAGTGACTGGATGGATATTCAACGTCTGGAAAGCGCCCACAGAATTGTTGACTCAGAGCGAGAGGCAGACAAAGTTGCTGTGCTGGCCGGTATGGATGTACATATGCAGGGTCCTGGTTTTTTCGACAATGTTAAAGATCTGGTGAAAAACGGTGAAATACCAGTAAGCCGCATTGATCATGCTGTCAGCAAAATTCTCTACTCCAAATTTCAATTGGGACTGTTTGAAAACCGCTACACAGATAAACAGACTGTTGAAGCTACATTGCTTAAGGAAAGCCATCTTGAGTTGGCATTAAAAACCGCGCAAAAGTCCATGGTACTACTTAAAAATAATGGAGTATTACCACTTCAGCAGGATATCGGCCGTATTCTGATCACAGGCCCCAATGCTGACCATCAGGCACTGTTGGGAGAATGGGCGCGGGTGCAGCCACACAATAATGTTATTACTGTGCTGGAAGGGATTAAAGAGCAATATGCCCAAGGCACTAAAATCGATCATGTCGCTATTGCCCGACATGATGTAATTTCAAGTGCAGAATTATCCAGAGTGGGCAGATTAGCCAAACGAGCGGATGTGGTTATTGCGGTTATGGGTGAAAACTCACTGCGTTTTGATAAAAACAAAACCAGCGCTGAGAATGTCGACCGGCCAACCTTAAACCTGATTGGCAACCAGATTGAGTTGCTTCAGAAAATTAAAGCCAGCGGTGCCAAATTAGTCGTGGTGCTGGTCAATGGCGGTCCTATCGCATCTGAATGGTTGACGGAAAATGCCGATGCTATTGTCGAAGCCTGGGAGCCTGGTATGTACGGTGGTCAAGCCATTGCCGAAACCCTGGTGGGTAAGATAAATCCAGGCGGAAAACTGCCTATTACTGTGCCGCGCTCGGTAGGTCATTTGCAGAGCTTTTACAATCATAAACCTTCAGCATTTCATCGCGGCGGGTTTTACTTGAGTAGCCGCAAGCCTCTGTACTACTTCGGTTATGGGCTCTCTTACACTACATTTGATTACAGTAACCTAAGCATGCCAGAGACCATGTCCACCAGTGATAGCCTCAGCCTTAGCGTTGATATTAAAAATACGGGGGATATGGATGGCGATGAAGTGGTGATGATTTATATTAATGACAAAGTCAGCACAGTGACCACACCAGTGAGAAAACTGGTGGCATTTAAACGAGTGCACTTAAAGCGCGGTGAAAAGCAGACCCTGAGCTTTACCATTGCCAACAAAGACTTTGCATTATTAGACCGGCGCATGAATTCAGTTATCGAGCCAGGTGAATTTGAAATTATTATTGGTGACCGGCTAAAAGTCGCAACCATTAATGCTCAAAACTAAGCGTTCAATCATGCGTTCTCCAGGGAATTGATATGGATTTAAGTTTATTTTTTGTGGCTGGTGGGGGCATTGCCCTATTATTGTTTTTGGTAATCGCACTGCGAGTACCAGCCTTTTTGGCTCTGCTGGTTACCAGCTTAAGCGTTGGCCTCCTGTCGGGTTTAGAAACAACCCAAGTTATAGATTCAATCAAAAATGGTATGGGCGGCACTCTGGGCTTTGTGGCGATTGTTGTGGGTCTGGGGGCTATTCTTGGTCAAATCTTAGAGAGCTCCGGGGGCATTGAACGCATTGCCGACAGTTTAATACGCACCTTTGGCCCAGAGAAAACCCAGTGGAGCCTTGGGGTTACCGGTTTTATTGTCGCCATCCCAGTATTTTTTGATGTGGCATTTATTATTCTGGCGCCACTGCTATATGGGCTGGCTAATCGCTCTGGTCGCTCATTATTGTACTACGCTATTCCGCTTTTAGCGGGATTGGCGATTACCCATAGTTTCATCCCGCCGACTCCTGGCCCTATTGCCGTAGCTGAATTAATTAATGCCGACTTGGGCTGGGTTATTCTGTTTGGAGCGTTAACTGGCATACCAGCTATGATTATTGCAGGACCCTGGTTTGGACAATTTATCGCCAATAAAATTTTTATTGCGGTTCCAGAGGCCCATCTCAATAACCCCATTTCAGAAAATGTTTCCTCACCGAGTTTTGCTTGGGTTTCCTCTATTATTTTGCTGCCATTGTTGCTGATTATGTTGGCGACTACCGCACCTTTTGTATTAGCGGAAAACAGCCCTTTGCTAACAGCTATCCGCTTTTTAGGTCATCCATTTGTAGCACTATCTATTGCCACTATTCTTGCCCTGCTAATAGCCCATAGCAAATGTGATCTGGACAAAGAGTCATTGTTAAATATTGCCAATAAAGGGTTAGAGCCCGCGGGAATCGTTATTTTAATCACTGGTGCGGGCGGCGCCTTTAAACAGGTACTGATTGATTCTGGTGTGGGTCAGATGCTGGCCTCAGTCTTTATTGAAGCCCAGTTCTCTGTATTTATTTTGGGCTTTTTAATCGCGGCTATAACCCGCATTGCCCAGGGTTCGGCAACAGTTGCTATGATCACGGGCGCGGGATTAATGGCCCCTATTTTACAATTACAACCAATCTCGGCTCCCAGTTTAGGCTTGCTAGTCATTGCTATTTCATCTGGGGCAACCATACTCTCCCATGTTAATGACTCCGGATTTTGGCTGGTCAGTCGCTATCTTGGTATGAGTGAAACGAACACCTTAAAAACATGGACAGTTATGACAACATTAATCTCCCTAATCGGACTGGTCAGCTGTCTGCTGATATCCCTGTTTTTGTAAATATGTAATCATAGCCCTATGGCAAAAAATGACAGTCACAGCGGTAAGCGTCTTACCCTAAAAGATGTCGCGGCAAAGGCTGATGTTAGTCCCATCACCGTATCCCGAGTAGTCAATGGTTATGACGGCGTGCGTGCCAATGTCCGCGAGAAAGTAGAAGCGACCATTGCCGAACTGGGCTATATCCCCAATCGCTCTGCCAGTGTGCTGGCATCATCAAAGTCAAAATTAATTGGCGTGCTGATCCCCTCATTATCCAATGTGGTATTTAACGATGTACTGCGTGGTATTTATGATATTGCCACCCCGGCCAATTACCAGGTACTGCTGTTTAATACACATTATTCTGCCGCCGAGGAAGAGCGCGCCATACGCACATTACTGGGCCAGTCTCCCGAAGGTTTAATTATCACAGGTGGCGAACAAACCCCTGCCGCCAAAGCTATGTTACAAGCGTCTGCTGTGCCTGTGATTCAGATTATGGGGGAAGTCGACAACCCAATTGATATCAATGTAGGGTTTTCACATTTTGATGCGGGGGCCGCTGTGGCTCAGTTATTACTGGATAAGTCCTACAGTAAAATTGGTTTTATCGGCGCCCGTATGGACCGCAGAACCTGCGAGCGACTGGCCGGGTTTGAGCATGTTTTATCAGCGGCAAACAGCCTTAACAAGACCAGATTTATCACTACCCCCGAGCCATCCTCTGTCTCAAAGGGCGCCTCATTATTTGGGGAGCTAATGGACGTAACCAAAGGCGACTGTGATGCGGTATTTTGCTGTAACGACGACCTGGCACTGGGCGTCTTACACGAGAGCAAAAAAATGCAACTCAAGGTGCCAGAAAAATTTGGTATCTGTGGCTTTAATGATATTGAAATGGCCGCCTATGCTGAACCTGCACTCTCCACAGTGCGAGTTAATCGATACAACATGGGCAGTAAAGCGATGGAGGTAATTTTTGAAAAAATAACATCCCCTGCCGACAAGGCCTCACCAATAGCACGCTATATCAATACAGGTTTTGAATTAGTAACCCGTAAATCGACAAGATAACTACAAACGAAAAAATTAATTTACTGGAAGATAATCAAGATGCCCCTGTTATTTCAGACTAACATCCCAGCTAGAAAAAGTTCGCTTATCACTGCAGTTTGTCTGAGCATTCTAGGGATTGCGTGCTCTGAAATGAAATCACCTGATGGTGCCAATCAGCTGACCTCCGTTGCTGCTGCTAATGCTAAATACTGTTCTGCAGCCTCACAAAACATAAAATTAGATCTAAGCAACATACAGCTTAAACGTGAAACAAATATTCCACTAATGTATCAGGGGTTTAATAATATTGAAGGTCCCCTCTGGCACGATGGTGCCCTGTATTACTCAAATATGGGGTCACACCAGCCCGATGAAAATGGCTTTGTACTAAGCAACCAAACAACAATATGGCGCTGGGTTCAGGGGGAGCAACCAAAGCTGTGGATGAAGGATACTGTTGCAGGCAGCAATGGCCTAGCTGTGGATAGTCAGGGCAATTTATTAGCCGCTCGGCAGCTGACCGGTTCACTGTCTTCTATTGATTGGAAAAGCCAGAAAGTCACAGCAATTGCGACCACTTACAACGGCAAAAGATTTAACTCCCCCAATGACTTAACAGTGGCTCAGGATAATACGATTTATTTTACTGACCCCAATTGGAATACCCCTTCAAATATTGACCCGGACAGCATTCAAGGTGGTGGGCAACCGGGCTCAATAGAGCCGGGGCAGCGTATTTACCGAGTCACCCCAGAGGGTAAAGTCATTGCCACCGCTGTTACTGACCTTGTGCCAGAGCTTGGTGACAAGCCAAATGGCATTGCATTATCACTGGATCAACAGCAACTAATTGTCGGCGGTCTGCAGGGGCTATGGACATTTGATTTACATGCTGGCGAAGTCTCTAGTCCACAGAAATTATTGGCATCACCCATTGATGGTTTAGGCAAAGATTGCAGTGGTAATATTTATGTAACGACCACAGTTGGACAGCCAACCAGAACCGACGGTCAAGTGGTTTTGATCATAGACAAACATCATAAAGTGGTGGGCCAATTAAATGTCGAGGGCATACATATTGCGACCAATGTTGCCTTTGGTGGAGAGGATGGGAAGACTCTTTTTGTGACAGGTTTAACCGACCCTATGGATGGGGACAAGCCTCGCTTCTGCGGGAATAGTCCCTGTTTAGAAGCGGGAATTTATACGGCTAGACTGAATGTGCAGGGTTTTCCATTTTAGGGCTGGGTTTTAACCCGCCCATATTCCAATTCCTTATCTCTCATTGAACCGAAACGCAAGGAAAGTAAATCCCAAAGGTAATTCTGATACAGCCGCCAGGGAGAGCTAGTGCCTTGTTTGGGAAAGTTATCAATGGCACGATTCACATAGCCTGATGCCAAGTCCAAAAATGCCACCCGGTCCATATCTGGGTCGTGAATTCGAGCAACGCAGTACTGGTAGCCGGTGCGATCCATATGATTGAGCATGCGGCACACATATTCACTGGTCAGGTCGCACTTCAATGTCCAAGAGGCATTGGTGTAGCCCGCAGCCAAAACAAAGTTAGGTACATCACTCATCATCATACCGCGGTAGCCGACTGTTTCCGGCAGGGAAATCTTGTTGCCATCGACAGCGATCTCCATACCACCCATCGCCAGCAACTCGAGACCTGTAGCACTGATCACAATATCAGCCTTTAACAACTCTCCAGACTCCAGCTTCACGCCGGTCTTGGTAAAGGTTTTGATCTGATCGGTGACAACAGAAGATTTGCCTTGACTGCGCTCTGTGTGAACCCGAATGTCCTGTGGATGCCATCTTCGCCGAAGACGAGATCCCCGCAGGTCAGGAAATTTTCCTGGAACTGAATGCCGAACTGGCCGATGTTTGGCCCAATATCACCGTGCAGAAAGAACCACCGCCAGATGCAGGAGAATGGGATGATATTCCAGATAAACTGCAATACTTGGAACGATAAGCTACACTGCAAACTTTACCGCACCCGTAGCTCAGCTGGATAGAGTAGGTGGCTTCGAACCACTTGGTCGGGGGTTCGAATCCCTCCGGGTGCACCAATTAAAAAACCCCAGCCCTTGGCTGGGGTTTTTTAATTGGCACTCCCGAAGGTTTGATTTGAACCCCTGTTCGAGCCGAGCACTGCAAGTGCGAGACAACGCCAGAGCAAAGCGGCGGCGGCCCCAACGGGGTGAGCGGCAACGCCGCGAATACTAAATGCGAAGGCATTTTGGACGAGCCACAAAGTGGCGAAGCCCGTCAGGGTCATTAACGCAGAGCGTTAATGACCAATCCCGACCAAAGTTGCACCCCTCTCCATAACACAACAAAACCACCACTATCCCGCTGGGGGTTTTTGGTATGGTGGACCCGGAGTATTTGGTTCGAACCTATGTGAAGAACCTCTTTATTCCCGCTGAGATCCTTCGACTTCGCTCAGGATGACAATTTTTTTGTTATTCCGACAGAGCGAAGTGACGAGAAATCTCACAACAAACAGCTAAAGCTTCAAGATACTGGCCCCAGCCTTCGCTGGGGTGACATACCTTCGCAGTATGACGAAAGAAACCACCACTGCCCGGCTAGGGGTTTTTAGCACCGCGCATCCGAAAGCCTAATAAGAACCCATGCTCGACAATGAAAGAGCTTAAATGAACAAAGCCTTTATTATCTTCATTCTGAACGTATATGAAGAACCTCTTGATTCCCGCTGAGATCCTTCGACTTCGCTCAGGATGACAATTTTTTTATCATTCCAGCAGAACGAAGTGACGAAAAAACCCACCGCAACTAACCCCGCAACCGCCTAATTTTAAAACTCCGCCCCTTAAGCTTCCCCTCATTGAGCTTTCTAAAAGCAGCCTTCCCATGCTCATTGGCTACAGCAACATAGGCCCAGTGATCGCCCACCTGTATTCGGCCAATCTCTGTACCCGGAATCCCATCAACACCCGTTAAGGCACCGACAATATCCCCCGCTCTAAGCTTCTGCTTTTTACCACCAGCAATATGAAGAGTCACCATCGGCGGATAAAAAACCGGCTCACGCAATAAGCGCATATGCGGCAAGTCACCACGTTCAAACTTTTGTTCTAAATAATCTTCTAACAAGCCAATTTTGTAATTTTCTTTTTGCGTATATAAGCTGCAGGCAATGCCCTGAGCGCCCGCACGACCCGTGCGGCCAATGCGATGCGTGTGGACTTCTAACTCGTGGGCAATTTGATAATTGATCACCAAATCTAGAGACTCAATATCTAAACCGCGGGCTGCCACATCGGTAGCCACTAGCACCGACACACTGCGATTGGCAAAACAGACTAAAGTCTGGTCCCTGTCTTTTTGCTCTAAATCGCCATGCAAGGCCAAAGCCTCGTAACCCACGGCACGTAACTTATTGGCAACCTGATCAGTTTCGATTTTAGTATTACAAAAAATGAGTGTGGTCTCTGGCTGATGTGCTTGTAACAAAAGCCTAACCGCCTCTACGCGGGACTCATTATTTTCTACCTGATAAAGGGTTTCGACAATACTTTGGTTGCTGTGACTATCCTGCACTTCTACAGTCACTGGAGATTGCATAATTCGCTGTGCAGTTTTTTCGATTTTTTCAGGATAAGTGGCACTAAACAACATCGTTTGCCGCTGTTTAGGCATATAACCAACAATATCATCTATGGCTTGTTGAAAACCCATATCCAACATTCTATCCGCTTCATCTAATACTAAAGTCGTCAGGTTATCGAGGTTGAGATTGCGTTTTTGCAAGTGTTCTTCAACCCGCCCAGGAGTGCCGACAATAATATGCGCACCATGTTCCAAAGAGCCCTTCTGTGGCCCAAAGGCCACGCCACCACAAAGAGTGAGCACCTTAATATTATGAATACCACGGGCCAGCTTGCGTATTTCTAGCGCCACCTGGTCTGCCAACTCGCGGGTTGGGCACAACACTAAGGTTTGCACACGAAAACGCTTCACATCCAGTTTATTCAACAAACCTAAAGCAAAGGTTGCGGTTTTACCTGAGCCCGTTTTGGCCTTAGCGATAACGTCTTTATTGGCTAAAACAGAGGGTAGTGCTTGCGCCTGAATCGGCGTCATATCGGTGTAACCAAGGCTTGTAAGGTTATCAACTAAAGCGGGGTTTAGATCTAAACTGGCAAAATCATATTGTGACAAGGGGATTCTCATATGTTGTTTTGGGAGCTACGGCCTAGACTCAGAACTAAGCTTTGACCTAGAGGCAAACAGCCTAGATCGACCGCAGGAATAACCGGCAACTGCCTGTATTGGATCATGCGCACCTATTAGGCAGGTCTATGGCTTAGGGCATTTATTAGCCCATCTTAACAGAATAACCCACCCGTAGCTTTCTATAATCGGCGACTCATGGTCAGTTTTATCTCTCTTCTAACAGCTGCTTTCAACCTAGTTATTACCCCCCCTTCCCCACTCATTTCATTCACAAAAGCATGATACAATCTGTACTATAAAACTAAAATAACCTTATATAGAAGACTAAAATGAAAATCCTTTCACTCAAGTTATTTGCAGCATTTATTATCCCCCTATTCTTATCCAATTTTGCATTAGCAGACGGACAAAGAGCAGATGACACTTCCATCCTCGATATTGATGCTTCCGGTGAAGTCGACGCAATGACCGACGGTCTGCTAATGATGCGATCGATGTTTGGATTTACAGATGATGTACTGGTCGACGGAGCTGTTGCAGAGGACTGTACTGAATGTGATTCGGCACAAATACAAGAGCATATATCCAAGGTTAGAAGCGCTACAATCTCTCAGTTGAATTCATCTGGTGAGCCCGGACCTCAAGGGGAGAAGGGAGAACAAGGTGATACTGGTCCTGTTGGTCCTGCTGGTCCTGTTGGCCCTGCTGGTCCTGCTGGTTCTGCTGGTTCTTCACTAGAGGATGTATCAATAGAGAATCTATCAGCTACAGGGATTACTCAGCTGGATGATCTGCGCGTGATGGGTCCTACGCAGTTAGATTACCTTGATGTTATGGGACAAACCGATCTTGGAGAACTCTACGTTAATGGATCCGCGCATTTGGCATTGGGCCCTAACGGCCCCATGCTTGGCGCCTATCTCGAAGGCTCTTCGACTTATAATGGCGAGCCCGTTGGACCTGAAGGATTACTTGAAGTCGCAAGTCCAGCCACGTTCCAAAATGACCTCAAGGTCATGGGGCTTCTGCATTCGGATTACCTCGATGTTATGGGACAAGCCAGTCTGGGAGAACTCTACGTTAATGGATCAGCGCATTTGGCATGGGGTTCTAATGGCCCCTTGCTTGGCGCCTATCGCGAAGGGGCTTCGACTTATAACGGCGACCCCGTTGGACCTGAGGGACTGCTTGAAGTCTCAAGCCCAGCCACCTTCCAGAATGACCTCCGGGTAATGCCTGAAGGAACATTGTCTGTCGAAGGAACTACCACATTAATGGGACCGACTAATATCCTCGGCCCCATCTCCTTCGGCGATGAGTTCCAAGTGTCTGGAACTGCGCAGATGGATCAACTTTTCGTCGAGAGTAGCCTTAATGTCATGGGCCCAGTATCTTTCGAGAATGGCTTCCAAGTAGAAAGTAACGGCCCTAACGGCCCCATGCTTGGCGCTTATTCTGAGGGTTCTACCACACCCTATGGCGACATAGCAGGACCTGAGGGACTGTTCGAAGTCGTCAGTCCAGCTAAATTCCACAATGAACTATGGGTCATGGGATCTTTGAGTTCAGATAGGGCTTATTTCGGGGAACTCCTCGCCTATAAGCTGCAAGTCGTAGGCCAAAACGGTCGTCTAATTCTTGGCACCTACAATGACGGTGACATTGTTAATAATTATATTGTGGGCCCTGAGGGATTACTTGAAGTGATCAGTCCAGCCACCTTCCAGAATGACCTCCGAGTAATGCCTGAAGGAACACTGTCTGTCGAAGGAACTACCACGTTAATGGGGCCCACCAATATTCTCGGACCCATTTCCTTTGGCGATGCGTTCCAAGTGTCTGGAACTGCGCAGATGGATCAACTTTTCGTCGAGGGTAACCTTAATGTCATGGGCCCAGTATCTTTCGAGAATGGTTTTCAAGTAGGAAGTAACGGCCCTAACGGCCCCATACTTGGCGCTTATTCTGAGGGTTCTACCACACCCATTGGCAACATAGCAGGCCCTGAGGGTCTGTTTGAAGTCGCCAGTCCAGCTCTATTCCGCAATGAACTCCATGTCATGGAATCTTTGAGTTCATGGAAGGCGCATTTCTTGGAACTCCAAGCCGATAATCTGCAAGTCGAAAGCCCTGACGGTCAAATTCTTGGCGCCTATACTGTGGGATCGACAACCTTTAATGGTGACGAAGTAGGCCCTGAGGGATTACTTGAAGTCATCAGTCCAGCTACCTTCCAGAACAATCTTGACTTAACAGGCCCTGAAGGACGACTTAATGTCGAGGGTACAACAACATTAATGGGGCCCACCAATATCCTCGGACCCATTTCCTTTGGCGATGAGTTTGAAATTGGCGGCATGGCAAAAATGAATCAGCTACGTGTCGATGGACCAACCGACTTTCAGGGTCCAGCCTTCTTTCAGAATGGCTTGGAAGTAGTAGGCACTAATGCCCCTATTCTCATTACCCATCGTGAGGGATCGTCAACCTTTGATGGTAATGAAGTAGGCCCCGAGGGATTACTTGAGGTCATCAGTCCCGCCACCTTCCAAAATGAGCTCAGAGTAACAGGCATTGAAAGCAAGCTTTCTGTTGAAGGCTCTGCTTATTTAATGGGGCAAACTGACTTTATAGGTCCAGCCCGCTTTCTAGGAGAGGCTATTTTTGAGAATGAACTTAAGGTAACCGGACCTGAGTCACGACTAAAAGTTGAAGGATTAACCGAACTGATGGGACCAACCGAGTTTATGGGTCCAGCCTTCTTCCAGAATGGTTTGGAAGTAGTAGGCACTAATGCCCCTATTCTCATTACCCATCGTGAGGGATCGTCAACCTTTGATGGTAATGAAGTAGGCCCTGAAGGATTACTTGAAGTCATCAGTCCCGCCAGCTTCCAAAATGAGCTCAGCGTAACAGGCCTTGAAAGCAAGCTTTCTGTTGAAGGCTCTGCTTATTTAATGGGGCAAACCGAGTTTATGGGTCCAGCCTTCTTCCAGAATGGCTTGGAAGTAGCAGGCACTAATGCCCCTATCCTCATTACCCATCGTGAGGGATCGTCAACCTTTGATGGTAATGAAGTAGGCCCTGAAGGATTACTTGAAGTCATCAGTCCAGCTACCTTCCAGAACAATCTTGACGTAACAGGCCCTGAAGGACGACTTAATGTCGAGGGTACAACAACATTAATGGGGCCCACCAATATTCTCGGACCCATTTCCTTTGGCGATGAGTTTGAAATTGGCGGCATGGCAAAAATGAATCAGCTACGTGTCGATGGACCAACCGACTTTCAGGGTCCAGCCTTCTTTCAGAATGGCTTGGAAGTAGTAGGCACTAATGCCCCTATTCTCATTACCCATCGTGAGGGATCGTCAACCTTTGATGGTAATGAAGTAGGCCCCGAGGGATTACTTGAGGTCATCAGTCCCGCCACCTTCCAAAATGAGCTCAGAGTAATGGGCCCACTGCGTTCAGATTATCTTGATGTAATGGGACCTTCTAGCTTAGGAGAACTTTATGTCAATGGATCAACGCGCTTGGGCAATAGCCCTGATGGCCCCCTGTTTGGTCTCTATCCTGAGGGTATTAGCCACAATGGCAATGAGGTTGGCCCTGAGGGACTCCTTGAAGTCGCCAGCCCGGCCACGTTCCAGAGTAACCTTGAGGTTATGGGCTCTACTACCTTTAAGGGTTTGACTACTTTTGAAGGGTCAACGACCTTAACTCTGGCACCTGATGAGCAATTCTCTGTGTCAGGCATTACAGAGTTAAATGAACTTCGTGTGATGGGATCTGCAAGCATCGATTATCTCGATGTTATGGGACAGCTCGATACCAATGGATCAACGCGTTTGGCCTATGGCCCTAACGGCCCCTTGCTTGGCGCCTATCGCGAAGGGTCTACGACCCACAATGGCGAGCCCGTTGGACCTGAGGGACTACTTGAAGTCGCCAGTCCAGCCACATTCCAAAATGAACTTAGAGTTATGGGATCTGCAAGCATCGATTATCTCGATGTTATGGGACCTTCTAGCTTAAATGAGCTCGATACCAATGGATCAACGCGTTTGGCATGGGGTCCTAACGGCCCCCTGCTTGGCGCCTATCGCGAAGGGTCTATGCACCACAATGGCGAGCCCGTTGGCCCTGAGGGACTGCTTGAAGTCTCAAGCCCAGCAATCTTCCAAAATAACCTTGAGGTTATGGGCTCTACTACCTTTAAGGGTTTGACTACTTTTGAAGGGTCAACGACCTTAACTCTGGCACCTGATGAGCAATTCTCTGTGTCAGGCATTACAGAGTTAAATGAACTTCGTGTGATGGGATCTGCAAGCATCGATTATCTCGATGTTATGGGACCTTCCAGCTTAAATGAGCTCGATACCAATGGATCAACGCGTTTGGCCTATGGCCCTAACGGCCCCTTGCTTGGCGCCTATCGCGAAGGGTCTACGACCCACAATGGCGAGCCCGTTGGACCTGAGGGACTACTTGAAGTCGCCAGTCCAGCCACATTCCAAAATGAACTTAGAGTTATGGGACCAACAGTTATTGAGACTGAACTGCGCGTTATGGGACCTTCAATGTTGATGGGACCTACAAGCATCGATTATCTCGATGTTATGGGTTCAAGCAATTTAGGTAGTCTCTATGTAAATCAAGACGCAACCTTCGCTCAAAACGTCAATGTCGCAAATACTCTCACTACAATGGAATTTGCACTTTCGTCCGACAAACGATTAAAGAAAGATATCAGCCCCACTAAATACGACTTAAACAGCGTATTAAACCTAAACCCAGTTGACTACAAACTGAAATCCAACAATAAAGACCAAACAGGATTTATAGCTCAGGAAGTTAAAGATGTTATTCCTGAACTAGTCAATGGTGTAGAGGGTGATCTCGAGAAAGGTGAAACTCTGAGCATTAACTATATTGGCCTGATTCCCGTGCTGACCAAAGCTATTCAGGAGCAGCAATCCCAGATAGATAATCAGGCGGCGACAATAGATGCTCTTCTTGAACGAATTATCGCTCTGGAAAAAAGTAACAATCCTTAGGCGCTAAATAAACTCTGATAAACTCCTTTAAAGAGTCTTCAAAGAAAAACCCCCAGCTGTTTAGCTGGGGGTTTTTTATTTAACTCTCTAATTTATAATCAACAATTCACAACCCTACAACAACCCCTCAAACTCCCCAACCCCAACCGGCCGACTAAACAAATACCCCTGAAACATCTGACAGCCCAGCGCCTCAAGAAAATCATACTGATGCTGCGACTCCACCCCCTCCGCAACCACCTCAAAACCGAGACTTTTCGACATACCGATAATCGTCTTAACAATAATGCTATCACTATCATTAATACCAATATTGCACACAAATGACTGGTCAATTTTTAGCTGAGACAGAGGCAATTTAGTCAAATAGGCCAGTGAAGAGTAACCGGTACCGAAATCATCCAGAGAAAAAAGCACTCCCGCCCTTCTCAGCTCTTTCATTTTAGCGATAGCCTCATCCACATTATCCAGAATAAGACCCTCGGTAAGCTCAAACTTTAATGCTTCGGAATCAATACCAGTCTCGGCTAAACAGTCCAGCACATCATCGACAAAACTCGGTTGGTAAAACTGCCGCGGACTAATATTTACCGCAACGGTTAAATCAGCTGTCAGCGGATTGTTCTGCCAACATCTAATCTGCTCGCAGGCCGTTTTTATAACCCAGTGACCGATAGGGATAATCAAAC
>Ga0209119_1001806_pt1 | contig 20523 bp, 18 predicted proteins | sample COG_03_FD_184747 | JGI IMG/M metagenome (GOLD analysis project Ga0209119, IMG submission 184747) | Pelagic Microbial community sample from North Sea - COGITO 998_met_03 (SPAdes) (version 2) | ecosystem: Environmental > Aquatic > Marine > Neritic zone/Coastal water | place: Helgoland, sampling... | reverse complement strand
CTCGTCACTGCGACCTGAATAGACTTTATTGAGGTTCGAATTAATTTGCCCGTGGCGTAAAAAATACCAGTTCATTTAACATTCCATTGTTAAGCTAAAATCTCGTCTATTTGACGGTCTTTGTTATCGCAGCCTCTAGGTAAGTTAGGCTGATTTCCTGACTACATCCAGTTTCTGCATGGTTTGTTCAGCGTATTCAAGAATATCTTCAACGTTGTCCTGAGCGAACAACCAGTCGACATATTCCCGAACAGAATCCGCTGGACTGAAATTCGGCTTCCAACCAATCGCTTTGAGACGCGAAATATCCGAACAGGCATTACGCGTGTCACCAAAGCGATAGGCAGCAGGGATTAGGGCTTCGGGCAGTGGTTCCAAATATCGCTTTTGAACTTCATCTCGAACAATGCCAGCGAATTGTTTGATGGTATAAGCTTTGCCGCCACCAACATTCAAAACCTGCCCAGCCATTTGATCGTTCGTTAGAGCCAATAAATTGGCATCGACCACATCATGAATATTGACGAAGTCGCGACTTTGGCCGCCATCTTCATAAAGGGTTGGGGCTTTGGCGAAATAATAATTAAGACAGAAAATCCGGCAAGCACCGCTGTAGGCATTGTAAAAAGACTGGCGCGCGCCCTGAACAATGGAGTACCTCAGGGCTACCGATGGAACCCCGTAGCGTTGGCCAAAGGTGATGGCCTGCTGCTCCTGAGAATGTTTCGACAAGGCATAGGCGTTGGGCGGTGCAACGTGTTTTTCGTCGGTCCAAACCCAACTCAAGGCATTATCACAGTTGGCACAGTGGTGTTCCCAGTTGCGTCCAATAAGATTTTTCTCGACGCGCATCAATGGCGAATATTTCACATCACAGCTGCCGCAGCGGTACTTCCCCTCGCCCTGGACAAACTGGCTACTAGCGACAATCACCTTTTCAATTGGTAGTTTCAGCTCAACAATAATCTCGTAAATCAGTGCTGTACTCACGGCATTGGTATGTATGAAATTGGAGAGATCTGGCAAATAATCCTGGTAGGCAGCGAGATGATAAATAGCATCGACACCCTGCATCGCTTTTTGCAAGTCGCTTTTATTGCGCACATCACCAAGGATAAATTCCGCTTCTTTATTAATCCAAGGCGGCATTCCCTTGAGATGCACAGGCTTTTGCAGACAATCAAGAATTCGCACCTCGTGCCCCAATTCGATTAACTTATCGACTGTGTGAGAACCGATAAACCCCGCGCCCCCCGTGACCAGAACCTTCATAACAAATCCCTGTTAGTTGTGTTGTTAAATCCGCTACTTTTTCGCATAGCCATCAGGGCTGTTTTTATGCCAAACCCAAGCGGTTCTTACGGTATCTTCTATATCTGGATACTGCGGCTTCCAGCCCAACCTAGCCTGTAGTTTACGCGGATCAGCAACCAGCTCCGGGGCATCTCCAGGCCTGCGTTCAACAATTGTGTACTTGACCTTATGACCTGAAACCAACTCACAAGCCTTAATAATATCCAACACTGACTGACCATTGCCGGTGCCGATGTTGTAGACCTCCTGAGTATCCTGCTCTATGGCTTCCATAGCTAAAAGATGAGCACTGGCCAAATCTTCAATATGCACGTAATCTCGAATGCAGGTGCCATCTTTGGTTGGATAGTCATCACCAAACACTTTCAGTGCCTCGGGGCCGCCTAGAATATTTTGCAGAACCAGCGGGATAAGGTGGGTTTCAGGATGGTGATACTCGCCAAAACGTCCATCTGAAGAAGCGCCAGCAGCATTAAAGTAACGCAGTATGGTGAATCCCATGCCATAGGTATGAGCAAAATCCCTAATCATCCACTCAACGGCTAACTTGGTTCGTGCATAGGGACTACAGGGGTCCTGATCAGCATCTTCAGCCATCGGGCTCGAAGGGTTTAAGCCATAGGTCGCACAGGTGCTAGAGAAAAGTATTTTCTTCATCCCCACTGCCGCCATCGCATTTAACAGAGACAGTGTGCCGCCGATATTGTTGTCATAATGATAAGCAGGATTGACAACAGATTCACCGACGTTGGTCGCTGCGGCAAAATGCATCACCGCTTCAATTTTATACTCACGAAGCGTTTTTTCGAGTAATTGAGTATCACGAATATCACCAACGACAAGGTCAGCGCCGTCGACCGCGTCAACGTGCCCCTCAACCAAGTTATCAAAGGCTACCACTCGGTGGCCAGATTTTTTGAGTAAGCGTAGGCAGGCACTACCCACATACCCAGCCCCCCCAGTTAGCAATATGTTCATCTATCTCTCCTTGATAATTAATCTTTAAGTCGTTTAAAGATGGCGCCAATGGCTCTATTTTCTTAGGTTTTATAGCGATCACTGATAAAAATAATTCGGCTGCCACGGCGGTCGACCTCAAAGGGGATTTCCCGTGGATTGCCAAGAGCATCCCGAATTGCCTGATGTCGTTCTACCGGAGCAATTAATAATAAAAACCCACCGCCGCCAGCGCCAAGTAGCTTTCCACCCTGGGCACCCGCCTTGCGTGCAGCACTGTACCAATCGTCAATACGTTGATTGGAGATACCAAATCCCAAAGATTTTTTTAGCAGCCAGCCGGCGTGGAGTAATTCGGCAAATCGATCAATGTCACCACTGCCGGATATAACCGAGCGCATTTCCTCGGCAAGATCGCGCATTTCCCTGAGTACAGCAAAGGTATCCTGGCGTTGCGTGCCAGCACTTTGTTTCAGCAAAATATCATCGGCACTGCGCTGTTGAGCGGTATAAAGCAGCAGTGTCTTCGACTCCAATTCACGCAATGTCTCAGGCTTGTAAGGCACCGGCTCAACGTCGACGCTATTGTCTGGATGGAAGCGCATATAATTCAGTGAGCCATAGGCTGCTGCGTATTGATCTTGCTTGCCGATTGGTTTGTTTAGGATATCGATCTCAATCTGACATGCTTGCTCTGCGAGCTGCTGAGGGCTGGTGATCTGTCCCTTGTAAGCATTTAGAGCGTTGATCAAGCCCACCGCGAGACTGCTACTGGAGCCCAACCCAGTACCTGAGGGCACATCACCAATGGTGGTGATTTCTAGATGTTTACCTAGCTCGGTCATACGCAGGGCTTCACGGGCGATGGTGTGTTCTATCTCGTCAATAGAATCGGCTATTTCCGTCTTGGTGTAGGCAATGCGAGTCGACGCTTTAAAGCGTGGACTCACTGTGACGTACATATGCTGGGACAGTCCAACCGATAATACGGCACCCATTTCCTTTTCGTAGAAGGACGGTAAGTCGGTGCCACCACCGGCAAAGCTAACCCTGTAAGGGGTCTGTGAAATAATCATTAGCTAATTCCTTTGGCATTATTTTTCTCGATACTTTGTTTTTCTAGATTCTGTTTTTCTAGATTCTGTCTAAACTTGCTGAGCAAAGGCTCTAGACAATTGGACAAATCAAATTGGCTTTCAACCTTCTCTCGTCCTGATATAGAAAATCTGTCGCGCAGTGACTTGTCATTAATTAGCCTCTGTATTTTTACTGCCAGATCATCTGCATCATTTGGCTCTGCCAGTAACCCAGTTTCGCCATCATCAATAAGATCTGTAATACCCACCAGCCGGGTCGAAATCACCGGCACTCCGCAAGCCATAGCTTCCATTAACATCTGTGGCAAGCCATCCACATCACCATCACTGGCCCAGACACAGGGCAAACAATAGATGTCGCCGCTGCGCATGAAACCGGGAATATCCTCTTGCAGTAGAGGACGGCCGGTTAGTGAGACACGATCAGCCAAGTTGTACTCGCTAATTTTCTCCTCGAGTGAATTCAGTAACGGCCCGTCCCCAGCGATCACACATTCGAACGGCACGCCTTTTTCCGCAAGCGATTTACAGGCGGCGATGAGATACTCAAACCCTTTCTTCTCCACCAAGCGTGCTGCGGACAATAGGCGCAGAGGAGGATACTGGTCACCCTCCAAATCGGAGCTCGTAGTAAGCTCAGGAGAAAACTGGCCGGTATCAATACCGCAATAGTTGATTATCAGTTTGTCTGGATCGGCACCCTCAGCAATATAAAAATCACGGTGAAAAGAGGATATACAAACGATAAATTGGGCACGAGATATTTTATCTTTCAGAGCGCAGCGCTCACGGAAAAGATCAGCCGCATGGCCAGTAAAGCTAAATGATTTCCCGAGTAACCACGCTGCATACATGCCCACGGTTCCACAGGAATTAATCCATTGAGAATGAATATGTGATACCTGCTGATGACGTAGATCCCGAGCCCAGGAACAGGCGACACTAAAATGTAAAAGAGATTTGAGTCGAACGGTAAATGATTCCTTGCGACCAAACAGGCTATTCCACAGCGCAGGGAAAAAGTGACGCGAAAATAAAAATGGTGCCAGCAGTACACTAACGATCGCTCGCCCGACGCCAAGGGGATAAATATAATTTGTCTGCCGAGCAATCTCAGCAACGTGATCGGATTTGAAAAAAGTTGAAGTGGGTTTATGCAACGAATGCAGACGGAATGCGATGCCATTGTCTGCAAGTGACATAAGCTCATTACCCACCCAGGCATTGCCGACACCTGTACTGGTTATATAGTGAATCATCCTAATTCCTTGAGCGACTCTGCGCCTTGCTATACCTGTCGATATTCAATAATTTTACTGGCCTTCCCTCGGATACGGTTTAACCAGTACTTCAGCACCCCTTGAACCTCGGGGAGCTTGCCCAGCACAATAAAAAAAGCGTATAAAAAACGCTGTCTAGACGAGTTTTGCGGATCAGGCTTAGCCAACATCGCACGCTGACCAATCCGTACATAGAATGAAATCACCAGTAACTCAGCCATCAGTAAAAATAGACTTCCGGTCTGCGAAAGCGTCAGCATGAGGTGTATCACCAGTAACAGAACCAGCAGTGCCGGAAATATGACCCCATAAATCAACGTGCTGAGCAGCGCTTTTTGCCTGTAATGGAGTTTGCCATTCGCCTTATCTCGACGATGTAAATCATAACCCTGGGCATAAGCATGGCCACACCGTACGGAGCGACACCACCACTGGGCAAAGCGCTGCATATTGGCATCGTGGATAGTCATAGGACTGTTTAGGCGCATCAACTGCCAGCCCTGGTAACGCAGACGTAAACAGAGATCAGCCTCTTCACCTGCGATCATGGTTTCATTAAACGGCCCCGCCTGCCGGAAACTCGCGATGCGGTAAATCGCGTCGCCGCCGCAGGCATCGGCCTCACCAGCACTGCCCTGCCACTCCATGGCAATCAGTTGGTTATACAGCGTCGCCTCAGGATAACGTTCATTGCGATTACCGCAGACCCCCGCATAGTTAGGGTGTTGATCAAGAAACTGTAACCCCAGACCAATCCACCCCCCAGCCACCTCACAATCGCCATCGACAAACTGCACAAACTGGCAGGCTGGATACTGCTTAATCAAATAATTAAGACCGGCATTGCGCCCTCTTGCCATAGTAAAAGGTTGCGCCATATCCAGATCCACAACCTCCACTGCAACCGATTGCGCATGCTCAACACTGCCGTCACTTGAGCCGGAATCCACATAGACAACCGGACCCTGGTGTTGAGCCAAGATCGACGCCAGGCAGCGTTTTAAACGCTCACCTTCGTTGCGACCTATGACCACTACTCCAGCTGTTAGCATTTCAGTCACATTGGGCCTCTGCAGCTACACGCTGGTTCGCATAGGCCATAATGTACTGCGTTGTAACATGCATCAGGCTCTGGTGGGCGTCCTCAGCCATGCCATAATTTTCGATCGGTATCCACACGCAGTGTTTGGCGATCTGGCGCAACTTACCGCCCTTAAAACCAACAAAAGCAATCGTTGGTACACCGCGACTATTGGCATATTCACAGGCTTTAACCACATTGGGTGAGTTGCCGCTGGAACTCACCAGTAACAGGGCGTCATTTTTCCCAAGGTAATATTTCAGCTGCTGGCTAAACACCTGCTCGTAATCCAGATCGTTACCCAACGCCGTTAACATCGCTGTGTTTGAACTTAGTGAAATCGACTTAATCGTCGGCTGACCCTCTGTATGGGTACCTTTGGTCACATCGCAGACAGTGTGATCACCAATCGCCGCACTGCCGCCATTGCCAGCGACCCAGAGGGTGCCGCCTTTGTCTCTGACATCGAGAAAAGTATCCAACACCGGCTCTAGCGATGACTTATCGAATGAGTTCAGCACGCGAATATATTGCTGGTAGTAATCCTCTACAAACTCCATGAAATCCATTTCTATTCTCCTTGTGGTACTACTGTTGTTGTTTTTACTAACAACTCAAGCTCTAACTATATGATCCGCCTGATCGAAACAGCCTCTTGTATCAACAATCAGTTTGGCGTGCTTTTCGATCATCGGATAATCAAAACAATCATGATTTGTCGCCAACAGAACACAGTCATAAGACGCAACCACAGACTCTGTAAGTTCAATGGATTGCAGTTCAAAGTGGTATTTGCGCATAGATGGAAAAACCGGCACGTAAGGATCAGCATAGTCAATAATGGCACCCTTATCCGCTAATAGCTGCATCAGCTCTACGGAAGGTGATTCACGCATATCATCAATATTCTTTTTGTAGGCAATGCCCAAGACAAGAATACGACTGCCTTTAACCGGCAGAGATCGCTCATTTAATGCATCGGTTAATTTGGATATGACCCATTCAGGCATGGCCGTATTAACTTCTCCCGCAAGCTCGATAAAACGAGTATTTAACCCGTACTCTCTAGCCTTCCAGGTCAGATAAAAGGGGTCGATCGGAATACAATGCCCGCCCAATCCCGGGCCGGGATAATAGGCTGTAAAGCCAAATGGTTTAGTTGCGGCCGCACTGATCACTTCATGGATATCTATACCCATACGGTCCGCGACAATTTTCATCTCATTTACCAAACCAATATTTACCGCCCGGTGAATATTCTCTAACAGCTTGGTTAATTCGGCGACCTTAGTCGAACTGACCATCACCACACGGTCAATAGCCGTCGCATAGAGAGCCTCGCCCACGTCTCTACAACTTGCCGTATGACCACCACAAATCTTGGGTATCGTTTTGGTTTCAAAGCTCTGATTACCGGGATCTTCGCGCTCTGGTGAGTAAACCAAAAAGATGTCGTCGCCAACAGTGAAGCCCTTTGACTCGAGCCTCGGCAACAGCTCTTCCTCAGTGGTTCCTGGATAGGTAGTACTCTCAAGGGAGACAATTTGTCCCGCTCGAATATAGGGCAACATCAGCTCGACAGTAGAGGTAACAAAGCTGAGGTCCGGTTCGCGACTCTTGTTTAGCGGTGTGGGGACGCAAATAATTAACGCATCAGCCTGGCTAACGTTAGCGAAGTCTGTAGTAACCGAGAGCCCTGAAGTAATCGCTGATGCTATTTTCAGGTCGTCTATATGCTTAAAATAAGACTTTCCGCTTTCAATAGCGGTGATTTTTTCTTTATCTATATCAAAGCCAATAACCGAAAACCCAGCATCAACAAACCTTACCGCCAATGGAAGGCCGACATAACCCAGACCAAAAATCCCAATTACCGCAGATTTATTAGTAAATTTTTCTAGCAAGTTCCCTTTGATACTATCCATTGCGTCTTCCGTGTTAACTACCCTTTATAAGGAATCTCGTAGCCTTTTTTATGTGGCTCCCAAAACCCCGCGCGCTCTTCATTGAGCTTTGCAGTGGCCTTCTTTTTGCCATTCAAGAGGCACTGCCAATGATATCGATTCATCAGTCGAATCATTTCTGGATCCTTAAGGCGATCGACTCCTGTCAAAGCACTTTTGATATACCCCCAGAGCATAGCCAAGGCACCTGAGATATAGGGCTTTTTATTTAACCTATACAGCGTGGAAGCCAATATATAGACCAACCCAGTACCCATATAATACTGGCCAAAACCATGACGTATTCGACCCGTTAAAATACCCGCCTGACTTGATCCCATTGGCCTGAGGTGAATAAAACGTATATTTTCTTCGTCCCAGCTAAGCGATATCCAGCCAAGCAATCGGCATCTATGACTGTCAATGCCATCCCACATAACCTGTCGCACAAAACCGCCAATTTGCTTAAAGCATGCCACCCGATAAAACTTAGCCGCACCAATTGATGATTCATCACTGCATTCTTCAGGGCATAACCTATCAGAATCTTTAGCCCTGAAGTAAGTCTTGCCGCTACAGGTTCCAAGACGAGGTTCGTTACCCATCCGCTCAATCATCCTTTCGAAATAACGCGGAGGCATAATCAGGTCTAAATCCAGTTTGCAGATATATTGATAGTCATCCAGATCAATCACATCCAAACCCGCATAAAAAGCCTCAATAACCCCTGGGCCAACACTGCGATGACCACGGTTAGTGCGCGTGACAATTTGGATAAAGTCATAAATCTCAGAATATTGATGAAGAATATCTGGCGTGGCGTCAGTAGAGCCATCGTCGACGATAATCCATTTGGCAGGGCGGAGCGACTGGCTAACGACGCTTTCTAGCGTCCTCACCATAAACTCAGCCTCGTTCCGGCAAGGCGAAATCAGTAAATAAGAATCGTCCATATATTCTCTAAGAGTAGCTATCGAAATCCTTTATCGGGCTAAAACCATCAAACTAAAAGCAAGCTTACTTAACACTAACTACCAAGGGAACATCAAAGAAGGTTTGAGACGGACTTTTACTTTATTTCGCCAACTGGTTCACATAATGCGTTACATCTATGAATATAGCCTATTTTCATCTCGACAGATGACTCAGGTCGCTACCACTCTCACCTAAAAAAGAATTCTCATTGAAATTCTGGCAGCTTACTTCAAAACCAAACCAATCACTCAACAGCTTAAGATCTTGATCGATAACTTGCGTGACCTTTGCCAACTGAGATTGAGACAAACAGGGCCGCTGCACCATTGTCAAACGCCCCTTAATACGATCTCGTATTTTACGCGGTACACAGACTCGCCTTAGCCACATCATGGCCTTTGAATTAATAATGAATTCAGAACCATAAAACCGCCTAATACGATTTTGTGACACGTTATCTTGCCCGTTCTCCCAGTCCCAATGGAGCGTTGCCGGGTTTGCAACTCCAATAAACCTGCCAATGACCTCCAGAGAGCGCTGAGGTGATGACTTCAAATCAACAAAGAACACAGGCAATATAGCTTTTACGCCAAAGGCATCAATAAAGGGGGTTATCTGTTTACCATAGCAACTGTAGTCAATCAGCTCTGGATAACGGTCAACCGCCTTATCGATGTCGCAGGTAATCACTCCCTCCGACCATTGGTGCATGTAGTGAGAAATAAGCCGGTCTACTGGATGACGCATCACATAGATCAGCTTGGGATTAGGAATAGCCTCCTTTAACCGTTCAATAGTATGGGGGTAATTGGGAAGTTTGGTGTAGTGAGTACTAGACTCTCCGCAAATAGCTCCATTCAGCGCCCCACTAAAAAGACATCTGTACCAATCCAAACCCTTTCGATAAATAGGATCATCACTAAAGAAATTGGGCTCCTTGGGCGTCGACATGAAAATTCCGGGCTGTAGACTTAGCTGCTTGTGCAACGTACTGGTAGCACTCTTCATTGCGCCAATAATAATAAAATTAGGTAACCGACCAGGTTTACTCATAGATAATTGTCCGGATGAATATATGGGGCTACTGGATTAACAAAATTCGTCCAGATATCTCGCCACTGCTTTTCACAAATATTGGACTTATAGCCCCTACTGGCTAGGTTTCGGGCCATTGCTACCAGCCAGCCTAGATGCCAAAACATGTTAGCTGCAAACAAACCACAGCGCCCAAAGTGCTTAAAGTAATATCGCGTACGCGACTCATAAAAATAGCGCGGCAAACGTTTCTTCTTCGCGGTCTGGCTTTTCACCGGAGAACTCCCACCGCGCAAATGCACTACATGGGCGGCTGGGTTATGAATAATATTCCAGCCCGCGTCATGTGCACGCTTGCAAAAATCCACATCTTCAAAGTACATAAAGAACTCTTGATCTAGAAGACCGATATCCTCAAAGACCCTTCGACGAATAAGCACACAGGCGAAACTGGTCCACTCAGGATAAGTCACCCTGTCTGAGACAGCTAAAGGAACTTCATAGCGCTTAAACAGCTTAGTAATTGGCCCACTTGCAGCTGAGCGAATCAATTCATTAAGCGGCCGATGAAACCTAAAACAGCTCTCCTGCGGAGTTTCATCTGGCCACTCCAGACGAGGGCTGGCCATGCCGATTTTAGGGTTATCGTCTAAAGTCTTAACTAACAGCTCAATCGCACCGGGCCGAACTAGAGTGTCACTGTTAAGCAAAAGCACATATTCACTTGATGATATTTTTATGCCAATATTATTGCCGGCGGAGAAACCTGAATTGATGGGGTTTTCATACAAGGAAACTGACACCTCCAACTCCATATCTTTTATATGAGACATAATCTGCCTCACAGAGTCATCCATAGAATTATTATCAATGATGTGAGTGTCCATACACTTCAGGGCGCCAGCCAACTCCAAAGACTTGATGCAATCAATAGTCAAAGCTGGAGTTTTAAAATTCACAATAGTAGTCGCTGTTCTTAAATCCACACTTAGGCACCCTGCCATTATTTAAAAATTGTTGATAACACCTTTAAACCAAGTCTTTGACGTGCTCAATAAAGCTTCTCTGTCGAACAAACTCATGCCCTACCTCATACGCGTTTCCAGTTATCCGCAGTCTCTCCTTTGGATTATTAAGGTAATGAAGCACCTTTTCATCAAAATCAGAAAAGTCCCATGCAATCGGGATATAAGTTTCATAGGGGATGAATATGTCTGGATATACCTTTAAATGGCTCATATCCGGCTTAATCAAGAGACTCCCAAGGGCCATAGCTTCGTAGTCGCGCCAACATATTTCACCATACCCAAATGGACTAAAGGTAATCTTGGACTGACCGAGCTCTTCCAAATACTTTATTTTGGGTATGGATCCAGAGGACACAACATAATTAGCTGACAATGCTACAGCCTTACTCAAAGCTGCAGAGCGCATTGCTGTATACCAACCACTCCCACAAGTCGAAAAGCGTGCATTTAAGTCGATGGGGCGCTCATTTTCTGGGAAATTCGCCCAAGAGAAGAGGCTATGCAAATAGGGCGCAGAGATAAATCCAACACCTGCTACTAATTTATCATCAACCGATCGCGGCACTGTATATTGTTGCTGCCTATGCTCACATTTATAAAGCCGCCCGTAGTAATCCATTAGATTGGTATCACCAAAATAGGACGTTCGATATTTATCAGAGTCGGTAAAAACTGTTTTTTTAACATATCTATCTATAAACGGATCAATTGTTGAGAATAACCGGAGATCCGATGTTGCAAACCAGTCAAGAAATATTATCTTCGCCACCGAGCCGATGCTTTTAATTTGGTCAAACATATCCATTAGATCATTAGGCTCAATATGGAAGTGAGCCTGCACAGCTATCAACTTCAAATTCGATGGATCAGAGACTCTAATACGAGGCAGCACAGAAATGGGTAGCGCCTTAAAGGTTAGCCCAAATGACTTTAGTAGCTCTTTGCGATGAAGGTGAAAGAGGTAGAGCTGCGATTCGGCAATCGCATTAGGGTAGTATAAAAATAGCATTGTGGGCGAGTCGCCGATAACCTGCGATTCACTACGATACTTCAGCGTCCTTGCAAGCTTCCAGCTCTTATCTTGCAGCTGAGACAGCCATGCGCGCACTTTAACCTTACAAAACAATAGGTCTATCCGCCCTCTATCCATAAGGTAATAATCTTCCTGCACTGCACGCATTCATTAATCATCACAAGCCGCCAATAAAGGTACTAGGGACATATCGATGACTACCATGCGTTACAGTATAGACTCAGTATTCAGATTATTTATGGAGGTTTTAGTAACTTAATGAATTAAGCCACTTCGGGTTAACTTAAAGGGGAGAAAGCTCAAATTACTGAGTGCAACGAAGGCCACCATAACCATCTCGAATATAGTCAGATATTGCGGAAGCTGTTAAATCCCTACTCCAATCGTCCTTTGATTGGCTAACTACCAGCTCGACAAAGGTGTCTATCGAGCCAGAGGCCCCAATCAAGGAAAGATATGTCTCAAAGCTTCTTCGAGGCTCAGAAAAACTGTCCTGCTTCACAAGGGAGTTTATATCACCCGTTTCCTCCTTCCATGATTCAAACTCTCTATCACTCTCACTCTCTCTAAACCACACATCTGCATCGGCCCCGGAAAAATAACTATTACTTTCAAAGACTACGCTAGAGATATCTTGTGCAACTAAAACTCTCATCTTACTACCTGCTAATTGGATATTATTCCCATCAACTGTAATATTACTTTTTACCTGCGCATCAATTGTGATCGCTCCCGAATTAACACCAGAGCTACCTTTAAGTAAACCATGAATTGTATTATCTGAAATAGTCACGTCAGAGCTGTGTCCAGAAAGGTTAATTCCCTCAAGATTCGTCACAAGTGCATTATCATTGTTTAATAAATAGTTTCCACATATGGAGCCGCCCTTCCAATCACTAGCCTCTATATACCAGCCCAAAGTTCTATTTGTTGGCTGGTCTCTGCCAATTGCGAGTAATACATTGTCAATCAAATCCACATTTTCCCATCGAGGCCCGGTATCATAGTCAGTGTTTCCTCCGGCGCTAATACCTATTTCTCCTCCAACATAAAGATTATCCTGCACTAACAAATCATGAGATTCAACAGAGTCAATAGTGCCATCTTTGGCTGAATTAGCGGCCCACTTGTTTTGCATGCTCGATGAGCGTAAAAATATATTGCGGATAAATTTAGTATGAAAGGCTTCAGAAAAATAGGTGTTATGGTTAAACATAGTTGCCTGCCCTTCATCCTCCTCATTGCCGCTACCTAACTGTTTTTTGTACCAGCCATTATGATCAAATATATTCTCTTCTAATAGAACAGAGGCATGAGAAGCATACATTCCCTGAGAGTGAGCCCTTTCACTATAAGAGTTACGAACAATATTACGTCGCACAACTATATCGTGGAACTCACCACCTCCATGAACAGTAATCCCCTTACTGAAGTAATCAAACTCATTCCCCTCAACCAGAATTGATCCCATCACAGTGCCCTTAGGGCTATACATACGTAAACCCAGAACTTGCGTAACCGATCCCCAGCCTGCGAAATCTACAGAATGAGGGTTTCGTTTGAATGCTTTTAGAGACAAATCGGTAATCGCCACATAGTTGATATCTGGCCAAATTCGCAATAGCTCAGATTCATTACTTTTTAAGGTCGGTCGCTCATTACTCGTACCATATGCCGTAATCACCGACCGCTCAGTAATAGAGCGTCCACCCTTAAGCTCAACTCGACTAGATAATTCCCACGTATCTCCTCGAAGTAGAAGCATCCAATCTGGATATCCCTCACGCATGCTCGCCAGTGCCGCGTGGACTGTCTTAAACGGCTTAATTCCCCCAGGGACGTAAATATCTGACACATCATCCGGAGAATAGTATTCAGCCGTACTGTCGTCACCCAATGATGAACTTACATAGATTAATCTGGAATCCTGGGAAGGTGTAATGATCGACCAGCCGCTGCTATCCCAACCACTAGTCTCCCGCGGGTATAAATTAAATTCACCGGCCTTGACATCATATTCGTCAGAGGAGACGCCGCTAGAGGAAGAGCTAGCGGTGCTCACCACAGGCTCTTGGGCTACCGGCCCCTGAGCTGATGTTTGGGGCAGATCTGGCTCCTCACTATTTGCTGTAGGAGTTGCCGTTGTAGATAGATCAATCTCTACGGAGTCGTTAGGCTCAGGACTTGTCTTACAAGCTGTTAAAGTTACAAAGATGACAAGGAAGAAGAATTTATTGAAATAGCTCATGAATAGGCGCTCTCGTCACTCAAAAATATGAAGGAACGATATTAATACCTCCAATCCCTACTGTGGTGGAATATCTCTAAAGGCGTGACCTAAGTCGACAATGTCATAGTGGATTCGGACATGGCGCACACAAAACCTCCCTCCCCTCGTCCCCGCATACCATAGCTCCAGTATAAAACTTTAGATCTCTTTGGCTTGATATCATCTTTTGGACTATATTTAGAGTCAAAACAAAGGATATAACCATGTCTGAATTCGTGACACGCCGGACTATACTCACGGCATTTTGCCTAGCCTCACTGCCTATTCAAGGCGCAACCAAAGAGATTAAGTTGCCAAATAGAAATACCGAATTCCTAGATAACGTCCTGCCTATCGATAACGAATTTATTGCAGTAGATGGCTGGGTAATACCAGCGTCGAATCTAGTAAAGAGAGTCAAATAGAATGCTATATGATTTCAACCTTCTGACCAATATAGATAAGAAATATGATATTTGCATCGTCGGTAGCGGACCTGCAGGCATTACGTTAGCCCTCAATCTTGCTAACAGCGGGAAAACCGTGCTTTTACTCGAAGGAGGCGGCCTAGAATACTCAAGTGACTCCCAGTCATTGTATGAGTGTGAATCAACAGGGCACGAGGCATGGCCAAAGCATACAAGATTAAGGTACTTTGGAGGCACTTCAAATCATTGGTCGGGAAGATGCCGCCCATTTGAGGCCTCTGATTTTAGTCAGCGCCAGCTTAATTCGTTACCAGGGTGGCCAATTAGCTATAGCGAGATAGCGCCTCTTCTTCCGGGGGCCATGGAGATATTAGATCTAGATGTCAGTAGAGGCTTTCAGGCTATCAATGGAGACTTGCCTGGCAACCATTTCGACCCCGATGCTTTCGCCAAAAGCCCACCGACAAGATTCAAATCAAAATATATCGACCAAATCACTGAATCCAAAAATATCGACTGTTTTTATAATGCTACAGCTTTGGACATACGCCTAGATAATACACATCAAATCGTTAACCACATCGAAATAGCCAATCAAAGGAGTCAAACGATTTCTGCTAAAGCTGGAACCTTTATCCTTTGTTTAGGTGGTATTGAAACCCCGCGATTTTTGCTTAATTGCAACAAGCAAATTTCAGCCGGTATCGGGAACACTTCAAATATGGTTGGGCGGTGCTTTATGGAACATCTAAATGTACCTATGGGATCATTCCTATACGAAGACCCTAAAGAATTCAGTAAATTACAGTTTTTTACTAATGATCGTTTTTGCGAGTCCTCGAATATAGGAAAATCTAATGTAACAATGAGTATAGTAAACTCGGTTAAATCCTATGGACGTACAAAGGCTATCAAAACCTTTTTCAAGAGCCTCGCATGTCAGATGCAAATTGAGGATAAGGTTCAGTTCATAAGTGACTTCAACTGCCCCGGAATGGGAACAATCGGCACACTAATTGAACAGGCACCCAACCTCAAAAGCAGGATAACCCTTAGCGAGAAGAAGGATATCTACGGCCTGAAAAAAGCTAACCTAGACTGGCAAATTAGTGAATATGACCGCAGAACAATACGCCAAATTGGGCTTTCAATGGCCAAAGATTTTTCAAAATCCGGCCTAGGGAAAATAAGACTCGCAGATTTTATGCTTGATACTAATCTTGATATAAAATATGGGCACCACGCTCATCACATGGGAACCACTAGAATGGCAGAGGACGCTAATTATGGTGTAGTTGACCGAAACTTAAAGGTTCACGACCTAGGAAATCTCTATATTGCCGGAAGTAGTGTATTTTCTACCGGAGGCGCATGTAATCCAACAATGCCAATTATCCAATTATGCTTGCGTCTAACCGACCATCTAACTAGGTTATAAACTACTAGTTTCACCAAAATTCACACCGCCGGACCACCAAAATACAATACCAATGACAACTGCGGCAAAAAGCACCGCTATTCCATCTATTTTTGGTAACCATATATTATGACGAAGTAGGAAAAACACCAGAACTGGATAAGACATAAACTTCGAGATTGCGACCCCACCAATAAGCCCTGCAACTCCATATTGGGAGCCCCCTACAAGCATACAAGTGACCATCAGGACGCCTGATGTCAACTGAAACACCATATAGCCAAATGAATCACCAAAAGACAATAATGCGTTCGCTGAGGTTGCCGTTATTGCCGCCGCAATAGTACCTACAGCCAGCACTTGTAACATCCAGCCCGCAGACTGGTACCTTGCATCGTAAAGAGTTTCAATCAAAAGCCCTCCCCCAAAGACTAGACCCAGGATTATCGGTAACGAAAGAGCCAGAAGCCTAACTCGGATACGAGCCATTTTTGCTTTTACGGATGACCTATCTTCACGAAATGATATTGCATACAAGGGCGTCATGACTTGTTGATTGATTTTCTGAAGAAGCTCGTAAGCCAATCGAGACCATATCGCGGCTATTGCAAAAATGCCCAAATCAGCCTTACTTAAGAAAAGACCTAATACCAATATATCTCCCTTATTAATTACCAGGGTTACAAATGAACTAATAAAGATCCACTTACCAAAGCCTAAAATACCACTGACAGATTTACTGTCCATGGTTAATCTAAGTTTGTGTTTGTAAGGTAAGCGGTAAGAAAGAATACAGGTCACAAGTGCCCCTAACACACTACCAATAGCTATCGCCCAGATTGAGCGAAAATACCATACTGCAGTAATTGTCATTACAGTCGTTATCAATTGGCTAGTTATCTCCCAGACCAAAAGTTTGTCTAATTCAATATGCCTCTTGAGAACCAACGCTGCAGGTGACGTTAAGCCCTGAAATACCACTGTGAAACCTACCAAGGGGATCAACATAACTAGGTCCATCGAGTCATATGCAGTCGCCATTGGGTAGGCCACAAGGAGACTGATAAACCATATTAAGAAGCCTCGCATGATCTGAAGGGTCCATGCCGTATTTAAAAATTCAGCTTCATCCCCTCTCTCATCTCTAATCACCGAAGTCGAAATACCTATATCCGACATCATTTTTAAGCCCTGTAAAATAACTTGAATAAGCGCCATCAGCCCAAATATTTCAGGGAATAGAAGACGCGTTAATATCAAATTACTGGCTAGCCGAATAGCCTGGCTACTTCCAAACCCCACAACAGACCAAAAAGACCCCATGATCGCCCTGGACTTTTTATGACTCAATAAGCCAGAATTGAAAAGCTTCAAGAATAGACCTCTGTAATAGAACCTAATCGGAATTTTTATAATGAATTATTCGAAGATTATGTTGGCTTCATGACCGATATTTCTTGATCACCTGACGAGTTTTTATGCATAGCTCTCGCACTCAAAGCACCAACTATGAGCCAAAAGTAAGGGCTCTCTGAGTGATTTGGAATCTGATCTAGCATAAGTAAAGCAACTAGTAGAGAATGCCCTACCAACAGCCACTTATGATGATCCGAAACTGCCGACAAGCAAACTCGACTGGCCTTCATAACTGCCGATAACATCAGCCCAAATATAGCGACAAACCCAACCAAACCGTATGTTCCAGTCACGCCAATCCAGTACCCATCAACTACAGAATCCTCTAGCCTATTTCTACCCCAAGTCCCCCAGCCAAAGGTTATTTTTTCCATTGCACGCTCTAATAATGCACTTTCTTGGTCAAATCGATATTGTAAAGAAGCCGCTCTTGTTGGATCAATGGACCCAATACCTTCAATTAAATACTGATGAGGGAAAATATCAAAAATACATAGTAACGGGTAGGTAACTGCAATACCTGCTGTAAAAATAGCTAAATATCGTCCTTTCGAATTACTAAATAACAGTAGAGAAACGGCAAGTAATAAACCCAAAATTATTGCACCAAAACCTTTAGAAAGAACAAGTACTGAGGCTATAAAAAGCAATACCGAAGTATTTGAAAATCGTGTCATCTTAATTTTTAGCTTAGATAAAGTCACAGCCATTGCGAAAAACGTCATTACGAAAATTGAGACTTTTAGACCATGCCCCAAAAAGACGACCGGCCTGAAGCCCCCGTATCGAACCTGCTGGGCCCAGCTATGAGGAAAGAAACCATAGGCCCAAGTATGTAGCTGGGGACTCATCCTAATTTCAAAAATAATCAATAGCGAATACCAGAGTCCAGCAATCACCAGTAATCTCATTAGTTTAATTTGGTCTTCATGAGTTTTTACTATTTGTATGCCTAAAATAAAAGGGAGTAGCAATAACCACTGGGATACCACTGTCGATAATGTGTCGTGAAAACTTAGGCCAGAGATGTATCTGTTGGGCTCTACAACGGGCTCACTATTGGTCAAAACGGTGACTATCGAGCCCAAGAAGAGGACGATAATCAGTTTACGCTCAATACCCGGCGATGGTAAGAGAGTGATCTTTTTCTTAGCTATATACCTGCATCCAAAAAATGCGAGGATGGCCGGAATGGTATTTTTGTCGAGTGCTGGGATTAATGGAAAATCAAATTCCACGCCCACTGGTAATAAGAGATACCCACCAACGATAGTCCAAAAAGTAGCCGTGATTACAGGGTACTTGTGATATAGCACAACCGACACGATCGGCCATATCAAAAGGGCTGCATAGGCGAAATCATTAGGCATGTTGAGCTGGACTCTCCAGCTCCGGCAACATCTCACTAATATTAATGCCCTTAACCTCCTGCAACCAGCGAGCAACATCCTGAACTTCCTTTGATTGCAACGCCGTAGGCCTGATCACCGCGGAAAGGTTACGGTCTTTAATCACATCAATAATTAGCTGGGCATTGATACTCCTGCGCTCATCGGCAAAGGCATAAACCAAAGCCATATCGCAAAGAGTGTTAATCCGCCTCGGGACGCCCTCGGAGAAGCAGAAGATGGCGGCAATCGCATCACTGGTAAATATGGATTTAGTACTGCCGGCAACCTTGAGGCGGTGGAAGATATATTTGCCAGTATCTACGTAATCCATGGGCCGCAGATTGAAGTCGACGCCTATGCGTTGAGCAAACTGGGTTAGGCGTGGGTCATTAAGCTTTTCAATTAATTCGGGCTGACCAATAAGGATTAACTGCAAAAATACGTCGCTTGCGATATTCATATTAGAGATTAAGCGCAGCTCTTCGAGGGTTTCTTCGGAGAGATTTTGAGCTTCATCGATGACCAGCAGCACACGCTTGCCATCGGCATACTGATCCATCACGAACTGTGTAAACTTGCGCAGCTTTTTGGCGCTCTCGGGGCTCGATTCTTCAAGATCAAAGGCATCGAGAATCCATGACATCAGATTGCCAAATGAGGAGTGGGTGTTATTGATCACCCCGATAACAACCTCATCGCCCTCTTGGCCGAGCAGATAATGAACCAGAGTTGTTTTGCCTGCACCTATATCACCAGTGATAACGGTAAAACCGGCCTGACTGTGAAAGCCATATTCAAGCATGGTCTGAGCACGGATATGGTTTTTACTCAGAAACAGAAATTCCGGGTCTGGATTCAGACTAAATGGTTTTTCTTTTAACTTAAAAAACTCTTTGTACATAGATTATTCAATCCCTGAATAGCTGCGGTACTCTATGCCTGAGATGGCATATATCCCGATTCGACGGTCTGTGATTTGTTCACCACGGTGCCAATAATGTTGGCGTTCTGCATGGACTGCATGGCTTTGCGAATATCAATCTCTGAGTTGCATCCCTCTTCGATAACCAATAAAAAGCAATCCACATGGTTGAGTGCAGTCAACACATCATCCCGGGGCAAGATGGCGGGCATGTCATAGATAACAATACGTGATTTATAACGCTGGGTGAGTTCATTAAATAGCGACACCATGCGTGGACTGGAGATCAGCTCGGATGAGTTGTCAAGGCTGCCACGACCGGGAAGTAGCAAGAGTCGATCGACGCCGGGATTAACCAACAGATCGCCAATTTCTGCATCCCCTTGCAGGTAGTCGCTCAATCCCAATTTGGGCTCAACAGCAAAATAGTTACTGATACCTGGATTGCGCAAGTCCATATCCACCAGCAGTGCGGTGTAGTTCACTTCCATGGCGATGGCAGCCGCCAGATTACTGGCCACCAGGGATTTACCCTCGCCGGGAGATGGGGAGATGATACCAATACTACGCCAATCATGACTGCGCATTTTTTTCAAAATGGTGGTGCGCAATGTTCTAAAAAGCTGTGATCTGGGGTCGTGGGCGGAGCGCGAGACCACACGATTTTTTTCCAGTTCTTTGTGAGAGATTGGCACGATCTGACTGTCGGTATAGACAATCTTTTCCAGCGGCGAGCCTCTGCCGATACTGCGCTTTTGCTCTTGGCGCTTCTCTCTGGCTTTTGCCAGTGCTTTGTGGATTCTCGACATAGTGATTACCTACAGCATATTAATTTTGGCCATAATTTTGAACCAGACAATATCGAGACTGAGAACAAAATAATGGACGATGCCAAACATGGAGACCAGCAGTAGCACCGCGAATATAATCAGCCGCT
>Ga0209119_1001803_pt1 | contig 20536 bp, 14 predicted proteins | sample COG_03_FD_184747 | JGI IMG/M metagenome (GOLD analysis project Ga0209119, IMG submission 184747) | Pelagic Microbial community sample from North Sea - COGITO 998_met_03 (SPAdes) (version 2) | ecosystem: Environmental > Aquatic > Marine > Neritic zone/Coastal water | place: Helgoland, sampling... | reverse complement strand
GTCAAAATTCTGAGCTTTATTAATGACTACCCATTTTTTTAAGGCGCCATCATCAGTAACAAAATTATTTTCAGTTTTGAGCTGTTTTTCTAGGGCTTCGTATAATTTCATTTACTGTAGGTTTCCAAGAATTAATAGAAACTACCGCACACAAAAAACAGGTATACAGTAGTTATTACTGTAAATTAATTTCTTAAATAAGTTAGCGTTGGTCAGTCGCTTTAGAAGATTCAAACCTGGGGTCAAAATCAGGTCAAATGTACTAAAAAATAAGAGTTCTCAAACATCTAAGATTAAAATTTGAAGATTTACGTTTTTGTTAGATGTTGTTTAATGGTGTCTTTTGCTTTAGGAACGGGCACAGAAATACTCTCTTTTTGGAATTGGATTCGTGTAAAAAACTAGAACTTAATAAACAAAAAAAATCCACTCAAATGAGTGGATTTTCATGTTCTGTGGGCGCAGAGGGATTCGAACCCCCGACCCCCTGGGTGTAAACCAGGTGCTCTGAACCAACTGAGCTATGCGCCCTAATTATTGGACTGCAAATATAGTCTAGTTTTTCAATTCACAAAAGATTTTTAATAAAAAGTTAAATTATTTCCGCCACCACAAATGTACTGCCGCCAACATAGATCAAATCGTCGTGGGATGCGCTTTGTTTGGCAGCTTTTAAAGCGTCTTTTACAGACCGATAGACACTTCCTTCAAAACCATGTTCTGTAAAAATCTGCGCGAGTTGTGACGCCTCTAACCCCCTAGGAACATTGGGTTTGCAAAAGTAATACTGTGCCTGCTTTGGAAATAGCTCTAAAAGCGACGGGATGTCTTTATCATTCACCATGCCCAACACTATATGCAAGCGTTGAAATTTCTCGGCTAAGAGCTGTTTAAACACCAAACGTAGCCCTTCCCTATTGTGTGCCGTATCGCAAATGATTGTTGGAAAACTGCCCAAAACCTCCCAACGGCCACGAAGGCCGGTGTTTTCGGTGACTTTTAATAAGCCTTGTTGCACTGCTTCTGTAGGGATTGTAAACGCCCCGGTATTTAAGATTTCAATAGTTTGTAGTACCGTGCGTACATTATGAATTTGATAAGTACCTTTTAAACTTGTGGGAAGTGTGTTTTCTATGCGTTGATCTGCAAAATAAATCGGTGCTTGTTCTTTAGTGGCTTTGGTTCTAAAAACGACTTCGGTTTCTAACTGTGTTTCGCCAATTACTACAGGAGTATTTGGTTTTATAATGCCTGCCTTCTCCCCTGCTATGGCTTCTAGAGTCGTGCCTAAAAACTGGGTGTGGTCCAAACCTATATTGGTAATCACCGACACTTCCGGATTTAGGATGTTGGTAGAATCTAGGCGGCCGCCAAGCCCAACCTCAACCACGGCAATATCGATTTGTTCGTGTGCGAAATAATCAAATGCCATCCCCACCGACATTTCAAAAAACGACAAGGCATTGGCTTCAAAAAAGGATTTATTGGCAGCTACAAAATCCACCACAAAATCTTCGCTAATCATTTCACCATTAATACGGATGCGTTCGCGGTAGTCTTTTAAATGGGGCGATGTATATAGACCCACCTTATAACCTGCTTCTTGCAACACCGATGCCAACATATGCGCCGTAGAGCCTTTACCATTGGTGCCGCCAACATGAATGGATTTGAATTGATGTTCTGGATGATTGAGCTGTTTGGAAAGCTTCAGGGTTTGACTTAAATCGGCTTTATAAGCTGATTTCCCCACATTCTGATAGAGAGGTAATTGAGAAAATAGCCATTGCGTGGTTTCGGAATACTTCATTTATTGGCGGACGCTAAAATCGACAATCACAAAACCAATTTGTTTGGCAGGGGCTTTGGAATCTGCAGGCCATTTGTGGGTGAGGGCTGTTTTTTTAGCGGCCTCATACAAACAGATATCGCCAGTCGTACCCCGTTTTCCGGGGATGGCTTTGACCACATTCCCATTTTGATTCACATGAATTTCAACGACTACTGTGCCTTCTTCGTCACAGTCGGGAATGACTTTCGATTTGGACGGACGCCCACGGCCATTCAATCCATAGCCTACGCCGCCATTTCCACTGCCCGGAGATCCAAAATAACTCGATGCATAGGGATCGCCGTTCAGTTGGCCTTTATCGCCCGGAGTATCATCATCACCTTCCGACCCTGTGTCGGTGCCGTCATCTGCGCCGATGCCACCCATGAGTGCATCTAAGTCTTGTTTCTTTTTCGCTTTTAGTTCGGCCTCTTTTTTGAGACGTGCCGCCTCTGCTTCGGCTTTGGCTTTGGCTTCAGCATCAGCTTGTGCTTTCGCTTTGGCTATCGCCTCTGCTTCATTTTTTGCTTTGGTATCTGCGTCTGCTTTCAGCTTAGCCGTTTTGGCTTCTGCTTTTTTAATGGCAATAGATTCTAAATCTTCGGCGGTGAGCACCTCTTCTGAAGCCGTAGGCTCACTGGACTGTACAGGTGGTGCCGCTTTCACAGGTTCGACGATCTCGGGTTCAGTAACGGGCGTAGCTGCTGCTGCAATGGGTTTTTTAGGTTGTACAGCCCCGCTGCCCGTATCGGAAGTTCCAAAATTGACCGCAACACCATACTCCAAAGGCGGATCCATATAACCAGGCCCCACTATAAATAGCAGTAAGATCAACAACAGCATGATGACGGTGGTCAGTCGTGCGGAATGTTTTTGATGTTTGGTCTCAAAGAAGCGCATCTTAGTTCGGATTTACAGCGAGTATGATTTTGAATTTATTTCGATTGGCAATGTCCATCACTTTAACGACATAGTCCACAGGAACAGATTTTTCAGCTCTCAACACAAGGGTTGGAGCGGTTTCTTTTTGTAATAGTTGAAGCAATTCGGCTTCTAAATTTTGAACCTCCACTTTCGATTGATCGATATAAAACGACAGGTCTTTTTTAATACTGACGGCAATCGACTTTTTATTTTCTGTTTTTCCACTGGCTGTTGGCAGTAAGATATCAATGGCATTGGTGGTCACTAAAGTCGATGCAATCATGAAGAAAATCAACAATAGAAACACAATATCCGTCATGGACGACATATTAAATTCGGGAGATATTTTATTACGACCTCTAATATTCATCTTAAATAGGTTCGTTAAGTAAGTCTAAGAACTCCACCGAATTGGCTTCCATTTGGTAGACCACTTTATTGGTGCGTCCGACGATATGGTTAAACGCAATATAGGCGACAATCCCAACGACTAAACCGGCAACCGTAGTGGTCATGGCGGTGTAAAGCCCATCGGCCAAAAGTTTAATATCAATTTGACCGCCAGAATTAGCAATTTCAAAAATGGATAAAATCATTCCAATCACCGTTCCTAAAAACCCAATCATGGGTGCTGCACCAGAAATGGTTGCGAGTACGCTGACGTTTTTTTCTAAGCTATACACTTCTAATTTCCCTGCATTTTCAATGGCCGAGTTGATATCGGCGAGTGGGCGTCCAATTCGAGAAATGCCTTTATCAATCAATCGTGATACGGGCGAATTGACTTGCGCACAGACTGCTTTGGCGGCATCAATTTTTCCATTGACCACATGGTCTTTGATTTGGTTCATGAAATTTGGATCCACTTTAGACGCCGCTTTTATGGTGAACAACCGTTCAAAATAAATATAGAGTGCGACTACAAGGAGCACTGTTAACAGGGCTATAATGAGCTGCCCTGCGAGGCCTCCACTTTTAATCAATTCGACGATGGATAATGTTTTTTCGACGGATTCTGCATCTAATTGGATGGCGACTTCATCTTGAATACTGGTATTGATCATATGTGTTTAAGTATAACTTCGAAATTACAAACGCTACTATTTAGGAAAAATTATATTTAGAGCAGGGTTCTTGTAAAGAAAAAGACAATTGCTCCTGCTAAAAACCCAACGAGGGCCAACCAAGAGATTTTTTTCAGGTACCAGAAAAAGTTGATTTTTTCCATGCCCATTGCAACCACTCCAGCGGCCGATCCAATGATTAGCATACTTCCGCCCGTTCCGGCCGAGTAAGCAATAAAATGCCAAAGTTCGTGATCTAAAGGTTCGGAAAACATCCCTAAAGAAGCTGCTACGAGCGGGACATTGTCAATCACTGCCGAGCCTACTCCTAATAACAAGACGACTAAATCAGAGACTTCTGTGCCCGCCATTTCAGTTCCTAGAGCTGGTGTGGCGACTTTAAGCCAATCGGCAAAACCAAATAAAGTTCCTAAGGACTCAAGGGCTGCCACTGCCATTAAAATCCCTAAGAAGAATAAGATACTAGGCAATTCTATTTTTGATAAGGAGTGATGTACGGGACTGTGATGTACAATTCCTTCTGAGTTTTCTTTATCTAATTCATTCAAACTGAATTTTGAGGAACTATAGATTTCTGCAAAAACAGCGACAACTCCAAGTGATAGCATCATCCCTACATAAGGCGGTAAGTGTGTGACCATTTTAAAAATAGGCACAAAAATAATGGCTGCTAATCCTAAATAAAGCATGGTCCCACTAAAACGACCTGCAGATTCAGGCTCGCTGGTATCCATTTCTAAAGAGCCTTTAAAAATAGATAATCGAGAGGCAATGAAGGTTGGTACAATCATACAAACAAGAGAAGGTAGCAGCAAGTATGCGAATAAATGCCCTGTAGACACTTTATTTGCAATCCATAACATGGTGGTGGTCACGTCGCCAATTGGAGAAAATGCACCTCCCGCATTGGCGGCAATGACAATAAGTCCTGCAAACCAAAGACGCATTTTACGGTCATTAATTATTTTTTGAAGCAATGAAATTAAGACGATCGTTGCGGTTAAGTTGTCAATAATCGCTGATAACACAAAGGCTAGCACGGCAAAAATCCAGAGTAGTTTAGATTTCTTTTTGGTTTTAATAAAATTCTTTATAGTTGAAAATCCATTGAAATACGCAATAATCTCAACGATGGTCATCGCCCCTAATAAAAACACGAGAATCTCGGCGGTTTTCCCTAAATGGTGTAATAAGGTTTCTTCGAGAATGTGCATTTTTTCAGCGTGACCCAGCAATTCAAAATTACTTAGAAGGGCATGTTTACTTGAATCAAACCAAGTGGTGAAATCGTCTATTCCGAAAGAAATAAGCGCCCAACTGATGGCCATCATCACCAAAGCGGGAATTAATTTATCAATTTTCAAACTGTGTTCAAGAGTAATCGCTAAGTAGCCCGCGATAAAGACAATAATAATTACGGCTTCCATGAGTTCTATTTTTGAGGATTCATTTTAAGTTTAATTTAATGCTAACAAATATAAAAAACTAAACAAGTAATCTATAAAATTAATGTTATTTTTCGGGGAAATAAATATACCCGCTACTATGATCGTGTGAAGCGCCAGTCACCGATTGTAGACAATTGGGTTGATTTTTTAGTCTGAGCACTCCTAAAAACCCAAATACCAGAGCCTCTTTATAGTCGATAATTGATGCGTCTGCTTGTGGTAAATCCAATCCAGATAGTTCGGAAATACGCTGCATTAAAAATGAATTAAACACGCCACCACCGGTGATTAATCCATTTTCTAAATGATAAAAATTTAAAACCTTTGAAATTTGTAGGGCACTGTGTTCTACAACGGTTCTTAAAATAGAATTCACTTCTAGGGCATACGCATCAATCTGTGGAAAAACATCCGTTTGCACCCACTCTAACCCCAATGATTTTGGAGGTTGTAGTTTATAAAACTCTAATTGATTTAAAGCTTCTAATAAAGGCAGACATAGCGCTCCGCTAGACGCAATTTTACCGCCATCATCATATGGGATTCCCAAAGATTTCACGTAGTGATTTAGAATGATATTAACGGGGCAGATGTCAAAAGCGATTCGATTGGCTTGCTGCTGAAAAGAAACATTCGCAAATCCCCCTAAATTAAGACAAAAATCATAGTCAGAAAACAACAGTGCATCGCCAATAGGTACTAAGGGAGCACCTTGACCTCCGAGAGCGACATCTTGGGTGCGAAAATCACAAACTACGGTTTGATTTAAATAGGTTGCTAAGGCTGGTAAATTTCCGATTTGAAGGGTCACGCCTTTGTCGGGTTGATGAAAAACAGTATGTCCATGGCTACAAACCGCATCTACTTTATCGACTTGTTTTGTATGGATAAAAGCAGCGATTTCTTTTGATAAAAGAAGCGTGTAGTCTGAATTTAAATTTTCTAAATCTATTGGATTTAAATCAATAGCGGTCCGAAGGCGGTCTTGCCAGTGTTTGGAATAATCAACCGTTTTTGAAGAAATAATTTGAAACGTCCAGGAGTCATCAAACACAAAGTGTGCATAACATAAATCGATGCCATCTAAGGAAGTTCCGGACATGACTCCGATGATATGAAATTGTGTTTGATCGATAAATTTTGTGTTGCTCATGTTATATTTTTACCTACTTACTATGCGTGCATAGTAAATTTTTATATATTTGAAAGGACTAAAACAATCCTTATGAATTTTTCTTTATCTGAAGAACACCGTATGGCCCGAGAGGCCGCCCGTGATTTTGCACAAACAGAATTACGTCCTGGCGTGATCCAACGAGATACGCTTCAAGAATTTCCCGACAATTTAGTGAAAAAAATGGGAGCACTCGGGTTTATGGGCATCATGGTAGACCCCAAATATGGAGGGAGCGGCATGGATACCATTTCGTATGTATTAATTATGGAAGAACTGTCTAAAGTGGATGCCTCAGCTTCGGTAATTGTATCAGTTAATAATTCTTTAGTATGTTACGGACTTGAAACCTATGGTACAGAATCACAAAAAGAAAAATACCTCACTAAACTAGCGACTGGTGAATATATAGGTGCCTTTTGTTTGAGCGAGCCCGAGGCCGGAAGTGATGCCACCTCCCAACAAACCACTGCGATTGATCATGGGGATCATTATGTGATTAATGGGACTAAAAACTGGATTACAAGTGGCGGGCGTTCGGATGTGTATCTTGTAATTGCACAAACTGATCGCAGCAAAGGCTCAAAAGGGATTAATGCATTTATTGTTGAGAAAGGAATGTCTGGTTTTGAAATTGGCCCAAAAGAAGATAAACTTGGGATTCGTGGCAGCGACACACATACCTTGCAGTTTAATGACGTAAAAGTTCCTAAAGAAAACCGAATAGGCGCCGATGGTTTTGGGTTTAAATTTGCCATGAAAACCCTGTCGGGAGGCCGGATTGGAATTGCAGCTCAAGCACTCGGGATTGCATCTGGTGCTTATGAACTGGCATTGGCCTATTCTCAACAACGCAAAGCGTTTGGGACTGAGATTTGCAACCATCAAGCGATTGCATTTAAATTGGCCGATATGGCCACAGATATTGAAGCGGCACGGCATATGGTGATGAAAGCGGCTTGGGATAAAAACCAAGGAGTTTCGTATGATACTTCGAGTGCAATGGCCAAATTATTTGCTTCAAAAATTGCGATGGAACATACCGTAGAAGCGGTTCAGATTCATGGTGGGAATGGGTTTGTAAAAGACTACCATGTCGAGCGATTGATGCGGGATGCAAAAATTACACAGATTTATGAAGGCACTTCTGAGATTCAAAAGATGGTAATTTCGAGGGCGATTCTTAAAAATTAACTGTTAAATCAGGGCATAAATGTAAAAGTGTCTTTTTTTTTATTATATTTAGATCTAGATAAAAGCCAACTTACTAAATATGCTAACACAAGTTCACTTCGCTTAGTATTTACTAAATTAGCTACGATTAAACAACGTTAGCTGAAATATGAAACAAAAAAAAGCAATTGTAATCGGTGGGGCTTCGGGGATCGGAAAAGGAATTACGGATGCGCTTCTTGCTAATCGATATGAAGTTGGTATTACAGGGATTGAAAAAGATATAATAAAAAATTTACAAGATTCAGGAAAAGAGAATTTAATAATTGAATACCTTGACTGTATAACAGACGACATCTCTGCTACCATGACTGAATTAATCGAACGTCTTGACGGATTGGATGTATTGATTTTTAGTGCTGGAATTGGAAATTTAAATAAAAACATAGGCTATGAAATTGAAAATAATGCCAACCAATTAAACGTACTAGCATTTACTGAAATAGCCGATTGGAGTTATCGATTTTTTGAAAAACAGGGATATGGGCATTTTGTGGGAATCAGCTCAGTGTCGGGGCTTTTTGGAAGCAGAGTCGCACCGGCGTATCATGCAGCAAAATCTTATCAAATAGCATATATGGAAGGGTTAAGACAAAAAGCTTCAAAAGACAGGAAATCTGGAATATCAATCTATGTAGCAGATATTAGACCTGGATTTGTCATCACCTCTCTTACAGATGGAAAACGCTTGTTTTGGGCCTCAACTATAGAAACCGCAGGCAAACAAATTTATAGGTTAATCCACAAAAAAGCAACGATTGGATACGTGTCAAAACGTTGGCAGATTGTCGCTATTATTATCAAGATTCTACCACGTTGGATTAGAAATAGGATGTAAAACCCTTTGTTGATCGTAACTGTATAATTGAAGTGTCAAACCATATTAAATCTATAAATTTTTAAAAAAAACAGAATGAATTATAGAAAAGCAGAAGTTAGAGATTTAGATAAAGTATCAAAATTATTCGATCAATATCGACTTTTTTATGGTAAAAAAACAGATCTTAAAAGTGCTAAAAAATTCTTGGTAGAACGAATTTCAAAAAATGATTCTGAAATTTTTATAGCAGAAAACCCAGAAAACGAAATCATTGGATTTGTACAACTATATCCTTTATTTTCTTCAACAAGAATGCAGAAATTTTGGCTTCTAAATGATTTGTTTGTTGATCCTGACCACCGTTCTGAGGGGATTGCAATTGAGTTAATAAATAAAGCGAAAGAACTGGTGAAAAGCACAAAAGCTTGTGGCATGTATTTAGAAACTGAAAAGTCGAACGTCATTGGAAATAATTTGTATCCAAAAACAGGATTTAAATTAAACACAGACTGTAATTTTTACGAATGGGATTCTAACTGATAAAACCAAAAAAAACATGAAGCGCAAGACAAATAAAACAGTCTTGCGCTTTTTTTTTACAACTATATAAGTCTCCAAATAAAATGAGTTTATTTAAAGTCAATCCATAAAAAATATGTCATAAACATTAGATAAAAAGCTAACAATAAGCGGTAATACAAATCTAATTCAACACTAATTCTCTAGATGAAAAGAATTATCCGCTGTAACAAATTTACATTTTAATCGTCTAATATTTTAAAATCTACCCTATGCATAAACTAAAAATAAATAACCTATCCAAAACGTATTCTAATGGCGTAAAAGCCCTTGACAATGTTTCTCTCGAAATTGAAAACGGAATGTTTGGTCTCTTGGGGCCAAATGGAGCTGGAAAATCATCTTTAATGAGAACACTTGCAACATTGCAAGAAGCCGATTCGGGAACAGCAACTCTAAATGATATTGATATTTTAAATCAACCTAAAGAGTTAAGAAAAAACTTAGGTTATTTACCTCAAGAATTTGGAGTCTATCCAAGAATTACGGCGGAACAATTATTGAATCACATGGCTGTTTTAAAAGGAATTACAAATTCTCGTGAACGTAAAGAATTGGTGAAATACTTATTAGATAAAGTTAATTTATATGACAAGCGTAACAAAAATGTAAAAGGCTTTTCGGGAGGAATGAAACAACGTGTAGGAATTGCTCAGGCCTTGATAGGGAATCCAAATTTAATTATTGTTGATGAACCAACAGCAGGCTTAGATCCTGGCGAAAGAAATCGTTTTTATAATTTATTGTCTGAAGTTGGAAAAGACGTTATCGTAATTCTTTCTACACATATCGTTGACGATATTCGGGAGCTCTGCACTAAAATGGCCATCATGAATGAAGGTCAAATTGTATTTCAAGGAAATCCTCAAAATGCAATTGACGAATTAAACGGGAAAGTTTATCAACGAATTGTAACGCGTGAAGAATTAGAGGTTTTTGCAACTAATTACGCTATCATTTCTAATAAAATGGTAGGAGGTCAGCCTTTGATTCATGTGTTTAGTGATACGAATCCAGAAAATGGATTTGAATTAGTAAAACCCAATTTGGAAGATGTATTCTTTTCAAAAATCAACACTTCGAACGCCTTAGTTTAACCTCAAATTGATTTATCATGTTTAAGAATTTCTTTCTTTCAGAATTAAAATATTCTCTCAAACAACCGATGGTATACATCTTTTTGGGACTAATGACGCTCTTTACTTTTGGAGCCACGGTAAGCGACAACATCCAAATTGGAGGTTCGGTTGGGAATGTTTACAAAAATGCTCCTTATATTATTACCATTTACACCACAATAATGACACTTTTTGGGTTGTTAATTGCAGCAGCATTCTATAACAATGCGGCACTGCGAGATTATAATAACAATTTTAATGAGATTTTATTTAGTACGCCTTTAAGTAAACCAGGCTATTTTTTTGGTAGATTTTTTGCCGCGTTAGTATTGGCTACAATACCAATGTTAGGCGTTTTTCTTGGGGTAATTATAGGGTCCTCTCTTGCGCCTATTTTTGGGTGGGTAGATGCCGATCGATTTGGCAGTTTCTATCTTGAAACCTTTGTGAATAACTACTTCCTGTTTATCTTACCCAATATGTTTTTTGCAGGAACCATCATTTTTGCAATGGCTAACAAGTGGAAAAGCACCGTTATTTCATTCGTTGGAACTTTAGTTATTATCATTGGTTATATTATATCAGGAAATTTAATTTCAGATATTGATAGCGAAACCATTGCTGCTCTAACAGATACTTTTGGCATAAGAGCATACGCTTTATACACGAAATATTATACGCCCATTGAGAAAAACACATTGAGCCCTGGTTTTTCAGGGTTATTGATTTTAAATAGAGTTGTTTGGATTGCCACAGGAGTTATAATCCTTTTAAGTTCTTATTTCAGTTTTTCATTTCAAGAAAAAAATAAAAAGATAAAAGCTGTAAAAGAAGACAAAAAAGAGTTGAAACAATTGTTTACTCGTCCTGAATTAAGCCCGAAATACACAAGAAAAACAGAATGGCAACAATTCAAGAGTTTCTTTCTAATTAACTTTTTGAGTATTGTAAAAAGTGTAACGTTCAAACTTCTATTTCTCTTTAGTGCAATTATATTGATCTCCAACTTAGTTGGAGGGTTTGAATATTTTGGACTTCAATCGTACCCACTTACCTACAAATTAATTGACACTATTTCAAATGCAGCCGGTATTTTTGTCATCATTATTTTAGTATTCTTTAGTGGCGAATTGATTTGGAGAGATCGAGAAAGTAAAATAAATGAAGTCATTGATGCCACGCCTCACACGTCCTTAATTTCGCTTTCTGCCAAAGCACTTTCGTTAGTGTGCGTTACGGTCGTTTTACATGCTTTTTTCATTTTTTGTGGTGTTATTTATCAGCTAGCGAATGGATTCACAAGAATTGAATTAGATGTGTATATTATTGATTTTATAGTGACAAGCTTCATGACCTATATTGTATGGAGTGGCGTTATGATTATGATTCAAGTAATAATCAACAACAAATACATCGGATACTTTGTGTCTATCATGGTGATCTTCGCATGGGGACTTATGCTTTCCATTTTTGATATTGAATCAAACATGTTATTTATTGGAGGAAGACCTTCTTTGATGTATTCTGATATGAATGCTTTCGGGCCTTCGCTTAAAGGATTACTGTGGTTCAACACATATTGGATTTTGTTTTCATTTATCTGTTTATTAATTGCAGGCGCATTATGGAATAGAGGAGCGGTAAGTTCTTTAAAAGAACGAATTAAAATTGCAAAAAAGCAAATTCCAAAAAGCTATAGATTAATTATCATTGGCACTATTTCTTGTTGGATCGCAGTTGCTGGATTTGTGTACTACAATACACAAGTATTAAACACCTACGAAACATCTGAAAATATTGAACAACTATCTGCAGATTATGAAAAAAAATATAAAAAGTATGAAAATGTAGTTTTTCCAAAAATAACGAACTTAAAATATTTTATAGATTTATTCCCTTACAAAAGGGATGTCGTTGTAAAAGCTACAATGACTTTAGTAAATAAGGCTGAAACAACCCTAGATTCCATTCACTACACTATCAATTCAAATTGGGGAACGGAAATTAAAATACCAAATGCTGAATTGGTTTTGGATGATAACGATTTGGATTACAGAATTTACAAATTGTCAAAACCCCTCGAGCCAGGTGAAAAAATTGATATTGAAATCAATACCAAATATATTTCTAAAGGGTTCGAAAATGGAGCGGGAAATACACATATTATTAACAACGGAACTTTCCTTAATAATTTTGAAATTCAACCAGCTCTAGGATATCAATCTAGGATAGAATTGAGTGACAAAAATACACGTAAAAAATATGATTTAAAACCAAAAGATAGAATGCCAAAATTAGAGTCTGACTGTTCTGAAAACTGCATGAAAAACTATCTGTCAGAAGGTGCTTCCGATTTTATTAATGTAGAAACCATTATTTCTACAGCTGGAGATCAAATTGCGATAGCTCCGGGATCATTATTAAAAAAATGGGCAGAAAATGGAAGAAACTACTACCATTACAAAGTCGATCATCCGTCTCAAAACTTCTATTCATTTATGTCTGCAAAATATGAAGTAAAATCACGTAAATGGCAAGGGGTTGATATTGAAGTTTATTATGACGCAAAGCATCCTCAAAATGTAGAAATGATGTTAGATGCCGTTGAAAGATCGCTGGCGTATTACACCAAAAATTTTGGCCCTTACATGCATAAGCAATGCAGGATTATCGAATTCCCTCGTTATGCAACCTTCGCACAAGCATTTCCAGGGACGATGCCCTACTCTGAAGCTTTTGGATTTGTAATCAACTTAGAAGATGAAGAAGAAAATAATGTGGTCGATGCTGTTATTGCTCATGAAGTAGCACATCAATGGTGGGCGCATCAAGTTATTGGAGCAAACATGCAAGGTGCTACTATGATGAGCGAAAGTTTTTCTGAATATTCTTCTTTAATGACGATGAAAAGCATTTCCAAAACGCCCATGAAAATGCGTGAATTTGTCAAATATAATCATGATAGATATTTAAGTGGAAGAGGCAGCGAAATAGATAAAGAATTACCACTTTACAAAGTGGAAAATCAGTCGTATATTCATTATGGAAAAGGAAGTATTGTCTTATATGCATTGCAAGATTACATTGGGGAAGAAAAAGTAAATACTGCTATGAAGAGTTTCTTAGAGGCGTATAAATATCAAAAACCGCCCTACCCAACTTCATTGGATTTCATGAAACAATTAGAACCTCAAGTTCCAGATTCATTGAAATACGTCATAAATGATTGGTTTAAGGAAATCACTCTGTATGATAATAAAATGAAAAAAGCTTCTTATAAGAAATTAGAAAATGGAAACTATCAAGTAATTATGGAAATTGAATCTAAAAAATTATTGGCAGATTCCCTAGGAAATGAAACTCCGATGAAACTGAATGATTGGATTGACCTTGGCGTTTTTTCTGATTCTGATGAAGAACATTTAATCTTTGAAAAACGTGTTAAAATTGACAAATCAGAAATGAAATTTACTTTTGAGATTAATGAAGTCCCTGCCAAACTAGCCATTGATCCCAGACATTTATTGATTGACCGAATTTATGAGGATAATATAAAAACAGCTAAAGAATTATTGCCAGAAAATTAATCATACTCCAATAAACCGAGTGGAATTCTAACTCATAAAACATAGAACGACGTATAAAGCGCAAGACTCATCCTCTTGCGCTTTTTTTATGATGACCATTAATACTAGACAGAAAGTTATAAAAACATCGTCCAACACTTTATAAAATAAATCGGATTAATGTATCTTTCCGATCTATTTAAAAGGGAACTTATGGAAGGCAGTAAACTACTGAGTTATATTAAAGACGTCTTAAAAAATCGACCAACCGACTGGTTAAATTTAACGACTCATCGATTGGATGTTTATGATGAAAAGCGCGCCAAAACTCAGTTTTTAGAACAACTTGACACCTTATTTAATTCAAACAATTCGGAAGCATCGGCGCTTAAAAAATTACCAACAGCCTACGACTACATTCGATTGGGACATCCATTATCTAGCATCCTCGAATGGACGATTGCTAAGTTGCAGGACTTAAAACCAGAAAATGTCATTAGTTTTTCATCACAAACGATTCCTGTTTTAGCCATCCTAAGAAAAAATTTGTTAGACCCTAAAAAAACACAAATCAATTATACAGGAGAGTTACCAGATACTTTTGATACAGACGTCTTAAAGCGTGTCTATGGCTATCAATTTGAATTAAAACACGTTGAAAATGCTGCAGCTGTTTCTGAATTTGACGGCAGTACCATTTTTATCTCACAACAAGAAGACCTTTCTAAAGTCACTCTTTCTAATTCTATCGACTTTTTTATCACTAGTCTGGCACAACTGGGGAGCGTAGTGTTCGTAAATGGCACCCTTAATGAATCCTATATCTCAGACATTCAACATGTCCGACGAAGAGAAACCATTGCTATGACACCCGCCAATTCTCTTTCTGCACTACAATCCTTAGTCGATACATCGCCTTTTGAAAATTCTACACATAATATAGAGACCAACAAAAAAAAGGTCTTGGATTCCATTACGGGGATTACGGGTGCAGATACCAAACCAATCGTAGGCTCTAGTGGACTTTCGGTTCAATATGCGATTATGATGGGGCTCATTCACGATGCTCAAGAAAAGCACCCCGGAAAAGCGATCAAGTTTATTGTGCCTCCCAACTGTTATGGCGGTACCAATGACCAAGCACGACGGGTGGCAGCCTGTATTGAAAATGTGGAAATCGTAGATTTGCCTGTTGATGGCGACAACGAAATGGTGCAAAGTATTGAAACCATCTTAGCTAAAATTGCGAGCGAAGATGCCGTTCCCTACATCATTGCAGAAATTCCTACCAATCCCAGAGTGGAAGTCCCCGATCTCATGCAATTAAAAAACGTATTGAGTGCCGTCCGTAAAACACAGACCGGTGAAATTGCAATAGATCCCGTGTTTATTTTAGATCAAACTTTTTGTCCAAACGTTCTCTTTTTGGGGGAAGGCGAAATACTCTCTTCAGTTCGGACGATTTCCTATGTCAGTGGATCCAAATTCCCAAGTGGTGGGCAGTGTACAGCGGGCTACTGCGTTGGTAATAAAAAAGCCGAAGCCTTGATGGGCAAGATTGAATTGCACCTCCAACTTTGCGATAACGAAGCGACAGCGCTTCAATATGACATTTTAGCTAAACAATTGCCGTCCATGAATCAACGCATTCAGGATGCTTACCTTAACACGCGAGACTTTGTTAACTTCATACAAGAAACTTTACCAAGCGCAAAACTAAATTTTGTTTCTGAAGATTTGGCTGCGCAAGGCTTTACCCCTTCGGTGTTTTCACTAGACCTCCCTACCAAAGGAACTACGGACCACGAAAGAGAATCTTACAAGAGAGCCTTAAATCTTAAATTAATCAATTTGATGATTCGTAAAATCCCCAACGAAAGTAAATTTTGTGTGAGTTATGGACAGCTACAGGGTTGCTACTGGACCATTCCTGCCACCTCCACACAAGGCACCACCAAGGAAGGTGACAAAGATTATATTGTGCGGGTGTCACTGTCTCCAAAAATGAATTTAGAATTACATAAAAAAGTGTTTTTAGAGTTTGTAGGAGACCTTTAATATGACGTCATTTCAGAACAAAAACCGATTAAACGGTATTACTTAAAATGATAAAACTGCCTATGGACACCTATAGTTTGGCAGAGTGATTTCTAAAAAATAATTTGGTTAATTTTACATTAAAACAGACTACTAATCACTATTATCTTAAAAGTTGTTTTAGTTAATAAATCAAGAAAAAGATAAACATAAGTTGCTAGTGAATTTTGTGGAAACTTACCGTCTTTGTTCGTGTCTGTTTTGATTAAATACTTTAATTTTACAAGCAAAATTAAGTTATTGAGCCATCCATATCTAAATCTTTATACCCAATAAAATGATTAAATGGATGTAACATCTGACCATTAAAAAAAATATGAAATTCTTTACAATACTAGCCATCTTTTTATCGGTCTTTACAAGTCACTCACAAACGATCCTTAACGAGATCAACGAAGCCTCTTTCAATAATTATGCGGATACTTATAATTACACCTATTGGGATGATAGCTGGAAATCGAGCATCGCACATCACAGACGTTTTTCGAATCAAACAAACGACTATGCTTTAAACATTGATTTTACTGATTTATCCATACAAAGTCTCTTAATTACGGATGCAACAAACACCGCTTCACTTGGGTTTCATGCCTTAAACAGCCATATTTTCACGAATAACTACAGTGGTAATATTGATTATTCCATACTTCAAAATGGAACTGCCATCTATGAAAAAGCAAACAAGCCTACGAATACTGGCAACAAAGACAGCCAAATGGCGGAGTACGGTGTCTGGTGTAACAGACGATTTGTAAGTGGTAATTTGACCAATTCTGCGCCTATAGAACCCTATTTTACAGGGATAGAATTTACCAATTGGCACAACCGTTTTAAAATGACGTTTCACATCAAACCAACCACCACTATTGTGAATGGTCAATTAAAATTAGCGGTGGAAATTCCCGCTGAATATTTAAATTATTATAACAGTGATGCGCTGCATGCATTTGGAACAGAGACAAACAAAGGCTTTGTGATAAAAAAAGGGGACTCTGCAGAAAGCATTAGCATCGCTGGAACTACCGTCACTGTGTTGACCACTGCTCAAGACTTCGTCGCTGATGAATCTTATGAAGTCAGTATCCTGTTTCATGCTGTTAAAGAAAACCTGTCAAGCACCTACACAACCGCATTTGATTCAGAATCTGAAATTACCATAACCGCCAATCAAACGGCACCCGCTGTTTCAGACCTATCAAATAAAGTGAGTTATTCAGAAAATGAAGGGCTCCATATTATAGACATCCCTCGCTATTGGATGGGGCAATACAACTGTAACTTAGTGGATGAAATACAAGCAATTGACATTTCGATGACCAATTCTGAAGCCGAAGCCAAAAGCGTGCGACTGTGCATTCGGCAAGTTCCAAATATTAACGTCACTGGGTTCAATTCTGTGATTTGTAATGCAAATGGCGATCCTGCGGGTCTGCCGCTTCAAGTCTCAAAAAACTGGCATCCTGGGGTCGTTCAACTGTATTCGGGAAGGTGGATCAAAGAATATACAGAATTTATAATTCCTGCAAATACTACTTTAAATTTTCAATACAAACGAACAGGCGCAAAATGGGGCGAAACCTATTCGGCGTCCTCACATCAATTATCGGTGGTTGGTGCTGGGATTCCGCGAGGGGGCTGGCTCGAAGCTGCTTTAGGGAGTTTTGGAGAAAGCATCACCCACTCACCCGATTATGCCTATGGGAGCACCAATGGCGCAGATATTCGACCGTTTTTAGTCACCAATGAAGCTTACGGAGGAACTTCTACAGAATGTGGCTGGACCGGAAATACGGGCGGCTTGGACATGTGGGTTTATGAAGATACCAATAATACACGTCAGTATCAAAGTGAAGTGAAAACGGACTTTAAAAAATACTCTCCAAATCTTACAGAAACCACCATTGGAGCCGTCTCGGCAGATCGGAAATTAAAATTAGATTACACCTTTTATTTGAACCGTTCGGACGATTATTTGAGAGCGTATTATAAAATTAATATTGAGGCCTTAGAAGCCGTCAGTTTCAATCGGTTTGATATTTTTCAACTCGGCGGAGATATTTATAATATTCACAACACTCAAAGTGTCGTTTACGGAAATGATGCTGGTAACCAAGGCACATTTACACCTACAAATAGTGGATCTAACACCTACACAACCGCAGAAATCGCTTTGACTGGCAGCAATCCTTGGGTTTGGGCAGGCGATGGTTTATCTTATGCTGGAGCGGAATCAGGTATTGATATCGACACCAATAATGGTATGATTATTAGAGAGTATAAAGCAACGCTAAACGGCGTCGAAAACAACACGCCTTATTTTAGAGAACGTTCCAGTTCCATAGGCTATTCGGCCGGTCAAAATCTAAACATCAACCCCACTTCCTATTGCATTGTGACGCCGCCAGGCACCACCTCTTTTGCGGCAGGTGATACCATTGAGCTGCTGGTGGAAGTTGTTGTATTTCCTAAATTGGATGGGGATTATTATGGACCAAATAGCAATTTTGAGGAAGCCCTCGCATTGTATGGAAATTCCTACGAATTACTTTACAGAGAATCGTTGGGGAATACGATCACTGCTGCTTCTCCAACAAACACCATTGACAGCGTGTATCCATTGACGGTAGAAACAATTGATAATACAGGACTCGTTACCATCACAGGCGGAAAAGGCTATGTGCCCTTAGTGTTTTCGGGACTCACCAATAGTTCGAACCCTGAACTATGGAGGGCCGCTGACAATTGTTGGGAATTGGTCGATCAATCCGTGCATGGAAAGGATTTTTGGCAAACCAATTTTAACCCACAAACCAGTACGTTTGATTTGATCTATAATGTGAATCAAGACCTCGCAAATGATGAATCAGCCGTCATTCAATATTACTTAGGAACAACGCCACCACAGCCAAGCCTAGTCAAACAATCCACTATCGCAGGAAACCCATCTACTTCAGAGAGTGAGCTAACGGCAATTGCAGATGTTGATACAGTCGTTCTCGAACCACAAGTAAACGAATATAGTTCAACAACCAATGCCATTGACTTGAATTATGCGTGGACAGGGCCAAACGAATTTACGCATATTGGAAGGGTTCTTGGTTTTGATCCCATACAAGAATCAGATGAAGGCGATTATACAGCGACCTATACGAATGCGTTTGGATGCACGGACACAACCACCTTTACAATTACAACCACTAGCACCTTGTCAAACCCGACACTGAATCGTGAAGACTTTCGTTTGTTTCCAAACCCAGTCGCACAGCAATTCAGTATTTCAGAAATGAGCTACAAAACGGTGATCTATTCCATTTCAGGTCAAAAAGTGATGACTTTTACAGAAAAAAGAAACCAATTTCTTGTGGAATTTTTGCAGAGTGGCGTTTATTTTGTACAGTTTGAACTGGAAAAAAACCGAACAAAAACAATGTATTTTTTAAAGAACTAAGTTCAGAACGCAGCTTTAAATCGGCTTCTCTAATTTGTTTTTTTGTGCTGTAAGTCAACTTATTAGAGCCTTTTCGGTGGAAGTTTTCCACCGAAAAACGGATCAAATTGCACTTGCTTATAATGGAATTCAACTATTTTTACTACATTTATCCCTGTCTTAGACCTCAAATCTAATGCTTCATAACCAATGAAACTAAAAGTAGGCCATTGGATTACTCTTAAAACAGTAACCAAAAACCATCTATGATACATTGTAAAAACTGCGAAACACAATTTAAAGGTAAATTCTGCCCAAATTGCGGACAATCCGTTTATGAATTTGATAGACCCTTTAAATTTTTGATTGTTGATTTCGCAGGAAACATCTTCGCTTTTGACACCCGATTTTGGAAATCGTTGGTATCCCTAATCCTGCGTCCTGGAAACTATACTGCTAACTATGTAAAAGGGCACCGTGCAAGTTATACACCGCCCTTCCGACTTTATATATTTACAAGTTTTATCTTCTTTTTACTACTCTCTATTTATGTAAAACAAAACGTAGCCATAAATGAGAATGATCAACTAGAAATGTTTTCGGCAATTAATGAACAATTAAACAACAACAAAACAAAACCAGATTCAATACAAATACAGAACGTTAAATTGATGCCGAATTACAAAAAAATGGCAGAAACAGCAAAGGAAGTTGTTAATAATCCGAGTACATATCTAAACCGATATATCAAATTCATCTCGTGGGCGCTCTTTTTATTGATGCCGGTATATGCTTGTTTTCTTTGGCTGTTTTTTAGAAAAAGTAGGGCCTACTATTTTAATCATCTCATTTTTGCAATCAATCAGCATACATACGTGTTTCTATTAGGAATCGTAATCCTTGTGGCTGGATTAGTAGCTCCTACGAGAACGTATTATCCCGAATATTTTTTGATTATGGCAATCCCAATTTATATGTACTTAGGATATTTACATTACTATAAGAAAGGTTATTTTTCGACTCTTTTTAGATTATTTATAATGGCCTTTTTTTACACGATAACACTTGTTATCGCATTGGGAAGCATCTTAATTTTATGGGTTAACAACGAGTTTCTATAAAACAAAAAATCCCTAACAAATAAATGTTAGGGATTCTCAAAAAAGGCGGTGACCTACTCTTCCACAAGTGTAGTACCATCGGCGCTAATGGGCTTAACTGCTCTGTTCGGGAT
>Ga0209119_1001800_pt1 | contig 20545 bp, 17 predicted proteins | sample COG_03_FD_184747 | JGI IMG/M metagenome (GOLD analysis project Ga0209119, IMG submission 184747) | Pelagic Microbial community sample from North Sea - COGITO 998_met_03 (SPAdes) (version 2) | ecosystem: Environmental > Aquatic > Marine > Neritic zone/Coastal water | place: Helgoland, sampling... | reverse complement strand
CTTGATCAGTTTTGCACCGGCGTCGTGCGCCGATACCGTGTCGTCGAAGTGTTGCCCGTAGCTGAGGCTGTCGGTTGTCAGGATTTGCAGGCCAGCGGGTGCGTCGACCACCGCGCAGTCATCTCCCATGCCTTCGGGGCACGCAGGTACGACCTCGCCGAGCCAGTCCCGGATCTGCGCGATCAGTCGTACTTCGCCCAAGGCGCCGATACTGTCTTCTTTGTGCTCGGTAAACATAGCTGGTTTTTATGAGTAACGAACGTCCGCTAGCAAGGTCGACTTTCGGAGAGACAGACTCATCGCGACAGTCGACGCGACGCTATGACTTGAGTTCCAGTAGCACGGGGCAGTGGTCGGAACCGATGACCTGGTCGAGTATATCCACTTGAGCGATGCGGTCGAGGAGGGAGGCGGAGACGCAAAAATAGTCGATCCGCCAACCGATATTCCGCTTGCGAGCTCCGGCGCGATAAGACCACCAAGTGTAGCGGTCTGGTGTATCGGGGTGGAGCAGGCGAAAGCTGTCAATAAATCCAGCCTCCATAATGGCGTCGAATCGGGCGCGTTCCTCATCGGTGAAGCCCGCGTTCCTGCGGTTGCTCTTCGGGTTGGCCAGGTCGATTTCCTTATGAGCGACATTGAGATCGCCGCAGAAGATGACAGGTTTGCTCTGTTGCAGGTGGGTAATGTATTCGAGAAAGGCCACATCCCACTCTTTGGTGCGGTAGTCGAGGCGACGGGGACGTTTGTTTTCGTCGTGATTTTGTGAGTTTGGGGTGTAGACTGTGACCAGGTAGTAGTCGGCGAACTCGGCTGTGATGACCCGCCCCTCCTTGTCGTGTTGTGCGATGCCGATGCCGTAACTCACGGCTATCGGTTCTGATTTACAGAGAATGGCAGTACCCGAGTAGCCTTTTTTCTGGGCGCAGTTCCAGTAAGTGTAGGGGTAGTCCTCGAATTCAAAACCAGCGACCAAGTCATCGGATAGTTTCGTTTCTTGCAGGCAGAGGATATCTGGGCGCTCCTCTACCAATAGATCGTGAAAACCCTTTTTTATGACGGCGCGGAGCCCATTTACATTCCAAGAAAGCAGTTTGTGATTGGCCATAGAGCGCAGCTTCGATGGATGCGTGCGCGGGTGCAATCCAGAATCAAAGATCACATGGAAATTGAGCGTCTTGAAGCGCTCAGTGTAGTCGCTATTTCAATGGGCAGCTCGCCGGGGGAGAGGTCGTTGCGCTTTAGGCGAGTAATCCGGCAATCGCTTCGGCCGTCGCATCGTAGGCACAGGAGGAAGCCTTGGGCTCGATCGTTTTGCCGGCTTCGGTTTGGCAGAACTGATGCTCCAGTTCGTGCAGGTTGAGTCCCCGACTGTGGCTGGCGGCGCGGAGGGCGGCGCCTAGGGCGACGGAGCTGCTCACGGCGAGGCGTTGCACCTTGGCCTGGAAGACGTCGGCCACGACTTGGGCGATGGCGTCGTTTTTCGACGCGCCGCCGGTTAGGTAGATGACCTCGGGCTGGAGCTGCATCCAGTTTGTGCGTAGCTTCATGTTGACGAATTGACCTTCCACGCAGGCGCGGATCGCCGCGTCGGGATCGTTCCAGTTTTCAAAGGCTTCGCTGCCTTTGAGGATGGGGGCGCCGAGGTTGATACGCGGGCTGATCTCGGGGCGGAAAAAAGGCACCATGACTTGGCCGCCGTTGCCGGTGGGCGTCTTTTCTAAGGCGGCGGTGAACGGATCCCATCCGTATTCGAACTTGTCTTTGACCGCCTCGCGGGCGAGGGAGCCGTTGACGAAGCACTGCAGTGACATGGATCCGCCGGCGGGATTACCGAAGACGTGGCCGCAGCCCTGCGGGTCGGCCAGTACGCTGGGCATAGCTGCAAAAAAGGTGTCTGAGGTGCCGAGGGAAACGACGACTTTACCCGGCTGGCTGGCACCCATGCCGACGAGGCTGCTCGGGTTGTCGCCGGTGAAGACGGTGACGGGCGTGTTTTGGGCGAAGCCGTATTTTTGCACGAAGTAGTCGGAGAGCGTGCCCGCAGTGGTCGCGCCTTGCACAGCCGCCGGCAGGCGTTTGCCGAGGTCGGGCGCAGTCGCTTTGAGTAGGTCGGCGTCCCAGTCCCATGCGTGGATGTTGAGCAAGTTCATGCCCGCGCCGTCGCCGGTGTCGATCGGGGCATCGGCACCGCAAAGTATGGAGCAGAGAAAAGAGCTGACAAGGTGGATGCGGGCGGTCTGCGCGTAGCCCTCGGGGTTGTTTTTGTAAAAGCGGCGGATTTGCGGACCGGTGAACCGCTCGATGGCGATGGAGCCGGACTTGGCGCAGACGATGGTGTCGCCGCCCACAGCCTCGGCGATCTCCCGGCATTCTTCGCCTGTAGAGGTGTCCATCCATATGGGCGATGTGGCGCGAGCGAAGCAGGGCTCGATTTGAGCGCTCAGGCTTGCAGTTGTATTCAGATTTTCAATACATTTAAGCCATTGGTTATTTAGGTAAACCGAGCCGTGTTGTTGGCCAGCACCAGAGATGGCGGTGACCTTGGATAGGTCGCACTTTGCTTGCAGGTCTTCCAGTAGAAGCTCGAGTGCATCGAGCCACATGCGTGGGTCGCTGTGGACTTCGCCGTTTTTGCCATTTGGGATGAAGCCCGAAGGTGCGTTGTATTGGGGTAAGCGCTCTCCGAAGTTGACGGAGGCTTCGGCCACAACCACGCCCGCATCCGGATCGATGACGAGGGCAGAGCAGCTTTGAGTGGAGGCGTCGAGGCCTAATGCTAGCATTGGAGTGGAAAGTGGAGAGTGGAGAGTGGGTGCCGCGTTGGGCGCGGAGTCAGGAGTGGAGAGTGGATAGTGAGGAGAGGAGCGAATTTTTTACTCCCCACTCTCTACTCCCCACTCTTACTGAATGAGTTTTAGATAAACTCATTCAGTAAGTTTTCCAGCATTTCCTGGCGGCCGCTGCCGAGGGTGGGCTCGCCGTTGCTGAGAGCGAATTTCTCAAGTTCTTCGAAGCCGACTTCACCGGCTTCGATTTTGGCGCCGATGTCTTGGTCGAAGCTGCTGTAGCGGGCTTTGACAAAGTCCCCGAGGCGGCCATCCTGGCGGATGGCGTGCGCGATCTTGAGGCCGCGGGCGAAGGCGTCCATCCCGCCGATGTGGGCGTGGATGAGGTCGATCGGCTCGTGCGATTCGCGGCGGCGCTTGGCGTCGAAATTAAGGCCACCGGTGGTGAAGCCTCCCATTTCGAGGACGACGAGCATGACCTGAGTGGTCAGGTAGATGTCAGTTGGGAACTGGTCGGTATCCCAGCCGATCAGCTCATCGCCTCGGTTGGCATCGATACTGCCGAGCATGCCTGCGTTGGTGCAGACGGTGAGCTCGTGCTCCATGGTATGACCGGCGAGGGTGGCGTGGTTGGTTTCGATGTTGAGTTTGAAGTGGTCCATCAGCCCGTATTCGCGGAGGAAGTTGAGGCAGGCCGCTGCGTCCGAGTCATACTGATGAGTGGAGGGTTCGCGAGGTTTGGGTTCGATGTAGAAGGGGCCTTTGAAGCCGATCCTCTTGGCATGGTCGACCGCCATGTGGAGGAAGGCGGCTAGGTGGTCGAGCTCGCGCTTCATGTTGGTGTTGAGTAAGGTGGCGTAGCCTTCGCGGCCGCCCCAGAAAGTGTAGCCGAGACCGTCGAGCTCGTTGGTGCATTCGAGGGCTTTCTTGACCTGCGCAGCGGCATAGGCATAGACATTGGCATCGGGTGAGGTGGCGCCGCCCTGCGAGTAGCGGGGGTGTGAGAAGAGGCAGGCCGTGCCCCAGAGCAGCTGGACGCCGGTTTCTTTTTGCTTGGCTTTGAGTTTGGCCACGACGGCGTCGAGCGCTGCGTTGGAAGCGGCGAGGTTGTTCAGCTCAGGGGCGATGTCACGGTCGTGCCAGCAGTAGAAATCAATGCCCATCTTTTCGAGGAACTCGAAAAAAACGTCGACCCTAGCGACTGCGTTTTCGACCGAGCTGGAGCGGTCGTCCCAAGGCATCACTGCAGTGCCCCCGCCAAACGGGTCGGATAGTTCGTTGCGCATGACGTGCCAATAGGGCGCGGCAAAGCGTAGGTGCTCCTTCATGGACTTGCCGTCGATTAACGCATCGGCGTTGTAGTGCTTGAAGGCCAGCGGGTTTTTGGACGAGGCGCCCTCGTATTGGATTTTGTCGCAGTCGAAGTATTGCATATCTAGGGCGGCGCTCTGCGCCGCATCGGGTGGTTGAGTTGTGGAATGAGTGGATTTGTCGCACGGCATCCATACCTGTGCGGTGAGAGTAGACATACAGGCAGACACCCTGTGTGATTGGATGTAGATTAGCAGGCCCCCGTTGATGGCGAAACCGCAAAATGCGAATATATTCTGTTGATTTACGCCAAATCTTTGTCCTCACTGTTTCTTAGCCGGAAGGGCTGTAAGGAAAGCATTCACAGACATTGAACCAGCAAATCGCCATCGTCATGACCGAGGTGTTTCTGCGTCGTTTGACGCCGTCGCTGATGCCCTTTGTTCGGAGGCAGCATGACTTTCGCATCGTCAGCATTCACCGGCCGATTGATGAACTGCTCGATCTCTTGCGCGATTTGCGTCCGGGCGGCCTGATCACAGAATGGCTTCCGGAGGTCACAGAAGCTTTGCTCAAGCTGGATTTGCCGACAGTGATAGCGGATACGGATTTCACGTATCCGGGAGTGGTGAGTCTCGATGTCAACGATTGGGCGGTCGGCGCGGCCGCGGCGGAGGCTTTTCAGCAGGCCGGTTTTAGAAGTTTCGCTTGCTTGGGCAATGGCACACCGTATTCCGGTCAGCGGATCGACGGCTTCTTGCAAGCGGTGGATTCGCCAGTTTCGGTACATTCGGAGACGGCGTTTAGGGATGCCCGCTATAGCGAGCATTTTGCGGCGCCTAGTGCAGCGCTCTGTGCTTGGCTTAAGTCATTACCTAAGCCCGTGGGCATCTTCGCGGTGCACGACCCCCTCGGCCGTTTTCTTTGTAGTACATGTCAGCAACTTGGCATCGCCGTGCCGGAGCAAGTCGCGGTGATCGGTGCGAATAATGACGATTTAGTCTGTGGACTGAGCTACCCCATGCTTTCGAGTGTAGCGATCCCCTGGGATGCGATCGGTGCCTTGGTCGGCGAGGCAATGCAGGGCTTGCTTGTGGGGAGGTGTCCGCCGGCTGAGCCGATTCTTGTGCCGCCCGGTGGCGTGATCATGCGGCATTCGGCCAATTACTTGGCGGTGGACGACCCGCAACTCCGCCGTGCCATGTCCTACCTCTCCGATCGCTTGCAAGACCCGATTAGCATTGGGCGTATGTGCGACGAATTGCGTGTTGCCCGCCGCAGCTTGGAGCGCGCGTTCAAAGAGTTCTACCGCTGCACGCCCTGGGAGATGCTATGTCGCATGCGGGTGGCACGGGTCAAGCAACTGCTCGCACAAACGAATCATCCCATCGCGCGGATAGCCGAACTGTGTGGCTTTAACGATGCTGAGCGTATGGCCGTCGTCTTCAAGCGTCTCACAGGTGAGGCGCCGTCGAGGTTTAGGAGGGCAGGGCGGCGCTCGATGCCAGGAGAATACTGAATAAAAAATATTCCATAATCCGGCTCAGTGCACTGCGGTCACTCCGAAAGCTTTACGTCGTAAATGTAACCGACACCATGGACCGTTCGGAAAGCGTCCAGCGTGAGGTCGTGGCGTTTGTAGAGCTCGCGGATCTTCACAATGTATTGGTCGAGCGAGCGGCTGCGCACATCGGCATGGATGCCCCAGACCGTGTGGATCAGATTCTTGCGGGTGAGCACCGAGTTCGGGTGGTCGGCCAGATAAGCGATAATGCCGAGTTCTTTGCGACCGATGGTCTCCACCTCACCATCGGGAAAAGTCACTTCGAGACGCTGAGGATTGACTTCTGCATTACAGAAGGCGAACGGCTGGTCGGTGATCGAAGCGTTGCGTGTGATGTTGCCATCTTTGACCGTTTCCGCCCGGCGGAGCACTGCCTTGATCCGTGCAATCAATTCGGGGAATCCGAACGGTTTAGTGATATAGTCATCGCCACCCATCTCAAGGGCTTTGACTTTTTTGATCTCAGCGTTCTCACCGGTTAGAAAGATTACGGGCGTTTCGTTTCCGGACTGGCGTAATTCGTGCATAAGATTGAAACCAGTGTCATCCGGCAGGTGCACATCGAGGAGGATCAGATTGGCGAAATTATTCTTCAAATAGCGCTCCACGTGACTGGCTTCATGACAGATTTGGCTTTGCATGCCGGCGACTTCGAGTTGTGTGGCGATTAAGGTCGCGAGGTCTTTATCATCCTCTGCGATAATGATGAGTGGTTTGGGTGTGTGGTTCATTTATTCAGAGCGTGTTGCGAGGTCAGCGAGCACTTCGGCCGCGTGGGCGTCTGGTTTAACTTTTAGGTATGTTTTAAGATTTTGCCGTCGCTTTTTATTAAAAATACAAAAAACAGGACCGCACCAGGGCTTTCTGCGAGAGGGGCTTCCTGTTTTCGGTGTAGTGAAAGCTGGGTGCTTTGTGTCCAGCTTCGAGTGGTGTTGGCTTAGCCATAGAGCGTACGATTACCTCCTGTTGTTAATAATGGCTCATTTTCCATCGTTTACAAATACTTATTTCACCTCGTAAATGACAAACGCCCTGCGCTTTTGTGCAAATTTAATCTTGTGCCGCGATGGTCCTGCCTCAGCTTTTGCGTTTATGGAAACTATGCCATTACTCATGCTCGGACTGCCCAAGGGTAGTCTTCAGGACGCCACGATTAAACTTTTCGGTAAGGCGGGCTTCAATATCTCCGTGAGTGCTCGCTCCTATCGTCCTTCGATCGACGATGAGCAGCTTGACGGCCGCTTTGTGCGTGCTCAGGAAGTGAGCCGCTATGTGGAGCATGGCTACTTCGACTGTGGGCTCACTGGGCAGGATTGGGTGCGTGAAAATGACTCCGACGTGGTGGAAGTCTGCGACCTCGTTTACAGTCGTGCCTCGAACAAGCGCTCGAAGTGGATCATAGCCGTGCCCGAATCTTCGCCCGTGCAGAGCGTCAAGGATCTGGAAGGCAAGCGCATTGCGACCGAGGTGGTCAATATCACACGCCAATATTTGAAGGACAATGGTGTCAAGGCCGAGGTCGAGTTCTCTTGGGGAGCGACCGAGGTGAAGGTGCCCGATCTCGTCGACGCCATTGTCGACCTGACGGAGACCGGTAACTCGATCCGTGCCAACAAGCTCCGCATTGTCGACACACTGCTCTACACCAACACTGTGCTGATCGCCAACAAGGCCTCTTGGGGAAACCCCGAGAAGCGCAAAAAGATCGAGAACATCGCCTTGCTCCTGCAGGCAGCACTTGAAGCCAACTCCAAGGTCGGTCTTAAGCTTAACATCGAGAAGGCGAAGCTCGACGCAATACTCGCTGATTTGCCTGCACTGCGCAACCCGACGATCAACCGCCTGACCGACGAGAACTGGGTGGCGATCGACACGATTATTGATGAGACAGTCGTCCGCGAAATTATACCCGAGCTCAAGGAGCGCGGTGCTGAGGGCATCATCGAGTATCCTCTCAACAAGGTGGTTTTCTAGTGTCTGAAAAGCGCACAGTGCGTATTGCCCTCATTCAAGGTCGAGAGCAGGGCAGCCCAGCCGCGGACTTGGACTACACGATTGCGCGTATCCGCAAGGCTGCCACTTCCGGGGCACAAGTTGTCTGCACGCAGGAGCTCTTTAATACGCCTTACTTTTGCCGCACGCAGGATGCCGCGCCCTTCGATCTAGCTGAGCCCATCCCCGGGGTGACAACCGATGCGCTTGCTGCCGTCGCAGGCGAGCTCGGCATCGTCATCATCGCCTCGCTCTTTGAGCGTCGCAGTCCCGGAGTCTACCATAACACCGCCGCCGTCATGGACGCTGACGGCTGCTACCTCGGTAAATACCGCAAGATGCACATCCCGCAGGATCCCGGTTTCGAAGAGAAGTTCTACTTCACTCCCGGCGACCTCGGCTACAAAGTCTGGGACACGAAATTCGGCAAAATCTCTGTCCTCATTTGCTGGGATCAATGGTATCCCGAAGCCGCACGTCTTGCCGCCCTCGCCGGAGCCGAGATCATTTTCTACCCGACCGCCATTGGCTGGCTCGCTGAGGAAAAGGCCGCGCTCGGCGACGCGCAGCACACCGCGTGGGAAACTGTTCAGCGCGGCCACGCGGTCGCCAACGGCTGCTACGTCGCCACCGTCAATCGCACCGGAACCGAGGGCGATATTGAGTTCTGGGGGCAAAGCTTTGTCGCCGATTTTTACGGTCAGATCGTCGAGCGGGCGCCCGTGACTGACGAGCACATTCTGCTCGCCGACTGCGACCTCAAAGCCCTCGAAGACATGCGCCGCATCTGGCCCTTCTTCCGTGATCGCCGTATCGGCAGCTACGGAGAAATCAGCAAGCGGATGATTGATTAGGCTTCCGTCGATCGCGCGAATCCCGCGGGTGCCATTTTCTGTGCGGGGGGAGCGACTACCTGAAGGAAGCCGCATACGTATGAATGCTCCTTTGGGTGCGGAACGAGTGCTGGTTACTGTTGCGCATTGTATGTCCCCGTGGATATGCTTGCATGACGCATTCCGCAACTTTGAAGGTTGAACGTTTCGCGTTGGGCGTTCATTGCAGAGAGAGTATGGTCCAACTCAAAACACCTATAGAACTCGGCTATCGCTTCCCTGCCGAGTGGGAGCCGCAAGCCGCAATCTGGTTTGCTTGGCCAGTGCGCCGAACCTTGTGGCCGGACTGCTTCGACCGCGTGCGTGAGCAGCTCGCCGCACTCTATGTCCTCGCTGCCCGCTTCCAGCCGGTCCGCGTGCTCTGCGCTGCAGGGGAGCAAGACGGGATAAAGGCCATGATGGCTGCGCAGGGTGACGCTTCTGCGGTGGAACTCTACGATTATCAGAGCGATGATGTCTGGATACGCGATTTCGGCCCGCTCTTCCTCATTCACGAGCAGCGTCGGGAACTCTGCATCGCTGATTGGCGCTTCAACGCTTGGGGTGGCAAATTTCCCGAGCAGTCCAAAGACGACTACGCTTCCGCTTGGATTGCCGACCAGTTGGGTGTCCGCCGCTTCGCCTTCGACCAGGTCCTCGAGGGCGGTGCCGTCGAGAGCAACGGCGCCGGCTGCATCCTTACCACGGAGGTCGTGTTGCTCAACTCCAACCGCAACGGCGAGACGACTGTCGCTAAGGTTGCCGGCCAGCTCAAGGCCGGCCTTGGGGCGGACCATATCCTCTGGCTCAAAGACGGCCTCGTTGGCGACGATACCGACGGTCATATCGACAATCTGGCCCGTTTTTTTAAGGCCGATGGCATCCTGATGGCCGAAGTCAATGATTCCACGGACCCGAATTATCCGGCACTGCTGGAAAACACTCAGCGCGTACAAGAGTTTCGTAGGCCCGAGGGGGATGCTTTCGCTTCGGTGCAGCTACCGCTTCCGGATCCGATTTTCCACGACGGTGAACGCCTGGCTGCCAGTTACTTGAATTTTATCGTCCTCAACGGTGCCGTTCTTGTGCCTACTTACGGTCAGGCAACAAATGACGCCAAAGCACTCGAACGCATCGGGGACTGTTTCCCCGGACGCGAGATCGTCGGCGTAGATTGCACTGACATCCTGAAAGAAGGTGGTGCGCTCCACTGTATGAGCCAGCACCAGCCGCTCGTGTAGCTGAGCCTAAGATCCAAATCCAAGGGTAGGAGCCGATCGCAGTGTGCCCTAGGCTTGGTCCGACTTTTCGGTCTTCTGCTCGTGCAGGGGCTCAGCCGAAGGTTCATCTGAGGGCTCCGGTGCGGAAGACTCTGCTTCGACTTGTTTGGGAGCTGGCGTTGCTTTGGGTTTGGGCTGGGCGGGCTTTTCATCCATCGCCTTGCGGATATCCTCTTCCACCTCGGAAGTGGCTTTCTTGAATTCGCGGATCGACTTGCCGAACGAACCGAATAGCTCGGGCAGGCGCTTCGCTCCGAAGAGGAGCAACACGATGAGGAAGATCAGGAGGATTTCGGGGCCGTTGATGTTCTGAAGGAAGGCGAGCGTAGTCATAAGTGAAAGCGTGTGGAAGAGGGCGTCAGAAGCAAACTGAAAAGAGGTCGGTTCAAGCTGAAACGCAGGTAGAATTGTGGATGTGCATGGCGGATGGCTATTCCTCGACAGGATCCCGATATATTTTGCTTAAGCGGACGCTTTCGTCTGCGCCCACGGGGGTGGCGCGGTCATTGATCTTAGGCATGCCTTCGAGAACATCGGCAGTGCGCAGACCGCTATCGCGGCTGGGACGCGTCTTCAATGTGGCGCTCTTGATGCCTTCGATATTGCGTGTTTCGAGGAAGGTATATTCCGCAAAGCTACGTGCGTTGCGGAGGGTAGCCAGGCGCTCGAACTCGTCGACATGGACGATGGTGGCGTCAGTCGTATAAAATAAGCTGCCGGTCGGTGCAGCACCGATTTGCTGATCGCCCTCAGTCACGCGGATGCCGCTGGATCCGCCGCAACCGCTGAGCAGACAGAGAAGCAGTGCGCTGATGACGAGAATAGGTGTGGTTGTTTGGAGCATGATAGGCGTTTACTTATGTTTGGCGTTTTCCCGCTTGATGCTGTCCATGCCGGGCTTCTCGAGATTAATGTCACCTTCGAAGAAACCATGAAGCTGGCGGATCCGGGTCGGGTGGCGCATCTTGCGGAGTGCCTTGGCCTCGATTTGGCGGATGCGTTCGCGGGTAACCTTGAACTGGCGGCCGACTTCTTCGAGGGTGCGGGAGTAACCGTCGGCGAGGCCGAAGCGGAGAGAGAGCACGCGGCGCTCACGATCAGTGAGAGAGTCTAGGACGTCGGTGATCTTTTCACGAAGCAGGCTGTAGGCCGTCATGTCGTATGGGTTTTCAGCACCTTTGTCTTCGATGAAGTCGCCGAAATTGGTGTCGTCGGAATCCCCGACCGGGCTTTGCAGGGAGATGGGCTGTTGCGCCATTTTCATGATCGACTGCACACGCTCGATAGGGAGGTTCATTTCGTCCGCAACTTCTTCGGCAGTCGGTTCGTGGCCGAGTTCCTGGAGGAGTTGCTTCTGTATCTGCATGACCTTGTTCAGGGTCTCGATCATGTGCACCGGAATACGAATAGTGCGCGCTTGGTCGGCGATGGAGCGAGTGATGGCCTGGCGGATCCACCAAGTGGCATAGGTGGAGAATTTGTAGCCGCGTCGGTATTCGAACTTCTCCACTGCTTTCATCAGCCCCATGTTGCCCTCTTGGATGAGGTCGAGGAAGGAGAGGCCCCGGTTCGTGTATTTTTTAGCAATCGAAATGACGAGTCGAAGGTTGGCCTCGACCATTTCGGTCTTGGCTTTGTGCGCTTCGCGCATGCCGAGTCGGACTTCGCGAATGATTTCCATGAACTCACGCGAGTCCATTTTGAACTCCGATTTGATCTCTTCAAGGCGCTTTTGGGTTGCCTTTACATCGACTTTCTTCTTCCGGCGCGAGGAAACCATTTCGGCTGCTTCGAGATCATCGTAGAGGGTGGAGACTTCGCGGTATACGGGGGTTAGGTCATTGAGGAAATCTTCGAAGCACTTCAGCTTAAGGCAGTATTTACGGAGGACCTTGCGGAGCTCTTCCTCATACTTGATCATACGAGTGCGTGAACGCTTTGCGTTGGACTCGGTACTGGCCTCGATATGGCTGTCCCAAGCGGCGTAGATTCGCTCGCCGAGGCGGTGGGCTTCTTCGAGTAGCTTGGGTAGGCTGTTGAAATAAGCTTCACGGCTCTCTATTTTCTTATCGAGCACGACGCGATCGAAGCGCTCCTCGCGGTTGAGGAGTTTCTGCACGATGTTGTTCTGGAACTCGAGAGTGAGGGCGGTAGAGAAGAGGGCGTCCTGTGCCTTGAGCTCGGCTTTCTCAATGCGCTTGGAGATGGCGACTTCTTCCTCGCGGGTGAGGAGGGGTACTTGCCCCATCTGCTTTAGATACATCCGGACGGGGTCGTCAAGAATGTCGTTTTGCGAGGTGCGGACTTCTTTTTCTTCGGTCTCTTCCTGGCGCGCTTTGAAGGCTTCGACCTCGTCATCGTCGAGGATTTCGACTTCTAGGTTTTGCAGAATGGAAATGACGTTCTCGATTTCGTCCGGGTTGTTGACGGAATCGGGGAGGGCTTGGTTGATATCCTTGTAAGTAAGGAAGCTTTGCTCTTTGGAAAGGCGGATCAAGTTGCGGATCCGCTCGTTGAGCTTTTCCTGCGCCTTGGTGGAAAGTTTGCGCTTTTTGGCAACTTTCTCGGTGGCGGCTGCGAGCGCTTCGTCGGTCTCGTTATCGTCCTCGTGGGCCTTCGCTTTAGCTGTTGATTTCTTGGGCGCAGCAGTCTTTTTCTTGGGGGCAACAGCCTTTTGGGTAGTCGCTCTCTTGGCCGGTGTCACTCTCTTTCCCTGGGCTGAGCTTGTCGAAGCCTTAACCACGACTTTCTTTTTGGCGGTGGCAGCCTTCTTCTTTGCGGGTGCCTTCTTAGCTGCGGGTGCCTTCTTAGCTGCGGGTGCCTTCTTAGCTGCAGGTGCTTTCTTAGCTGCGGGTGCCTTCTTGGCTGCGGGTGCCTTCTTAGCTGCGAGTGCCTTCTTCTTTGCAGGTGCTTTCTTAGATGCGGGTGCCTTCTTGGCTGCGGGTGCCTTCTTAACAGCCTTTTTCTTGACCGGCGCTGTTTTTGCAACGGTTTTCTTGGCAGGCTTTTTAGTAGCGGTTTTCTTTTGTGCGGCTGACATAATTAATTCTGGGACGTGTGCGTTGAAAAGGTGCGATTCAGGCTCAATTAAAGCTGGAGTTGCAGGGGGTGCTTGAGGCCTCCGAGGAGTGCTCTACGCGCCCGCATGAGTTGGATCTGGGTTTCGGAGTCTGAGTTAATGATTCGTTGTTCCAATTGTTTGATCTGTGCTTCGACATGGTTTCTACGAAGTCGTTCGAGGCAAAATTCAATTTGTTTAACAGGTTCTTCGACGCGGAGCTCGCGGGCGTGAATATCGGCCAAAAGCTGGCGTTCTTCGACGCTATCAATGATGGTTTCTATTTGGCCTGCGTTTTCAATCAGTCCTTCACGCAGCTCGGCGAGGAGACGAGTGAGCAGGCGACCTGTTGTTGAGTTGGTATTAATCCATTCGTAATCAATAATTTCTGAAAGCTTAATGCTGTGTTCCGGATGATGTAAAACGAGCCAAAGTAGTTCCCAAGTAGCTTGTGTCAATAGCGGGTCTCGGGGCACTTGGGGCGTGGGTTCCGATTCTTTTTCTGATTTAAAGGCGGGTCTGGGAGTGGGAGCTTTTTGAAAGTCGCGCAGTGCGGCTTGAGGATCGACGCCGACGAGGCGCGCGGCGATCTGAATGTAGTCCTCGCGGGCGACCTCTGAGGAGACGTGTTGGAGGAGCTCGAAAACGCTGCGTAGTGCGGTTGTCTTTTCGTGGGTAGTCGGTGCGCGGTCTTCGGGCAGGCAGTCGGCAATGGCCAGTTCGATGCCGCTCTTGGCGGTCTTGCGGAGCGCTTCGAGGGCATCGGCACCGTGCTCACGCAGCAGATCATCGGGGTCGGCCTTTTCGGGGAGCATCAGAAAGCGGAACTCCAGGCCGGCTTTAAAAGCCAGAGGTAGGGCGCGGAGCGCGGCCTTGCGCCCAGCAGAGTCACCGTCGAGCAGGCACTCAATCGAGCTGGGTTCGTAACGACGCAGGAGGTGGAGTTGTTCGTCGGTGATGGCCGTGCCCTGCGGTGCGACGGCCGTGTGGAGGCCGACCGACCAGCAGCGGATGGCATCGAGTTGGCCTTCAACCAGGAGGAAGTTGCCGCCTTCCTTGAGGTGTGTGCGTGCGTGATCCATGCCGAAGAGGATGCGGCCTTTGTGGAAGATTGGCGTTTCGGGAGAGTTAACGTATTTCGCCTCACGGGCGGGGTCGTCCTCCGGAGTCTGCGGTAGCTGTCGGGCAGTGAAGGCGACGACGCGCCCCTGCACATCGCGGATCGGGATCATGAGCCGTCCGCGAAAGCGGGATTTAAAATAGGCGTGATTGCGCTCGCCATCGCGGGCGAAGAAGAGACCGGACTGGTGCATCGCGGCGGTCGAGATCTTGCGCTCTTGACAATAGAGTGCGAAGGCTTCGCGCGCAGCGGGGGCGTAGCCAATGTTGACCTCCTTGGCCGTGTCGAGGGTGAAGCCGCGTTGCGATTGCCAATACGCCCGCACGGGCGCGGCTTCCTCTGACTCAAGGAACTGCTGATGGAACCAGGTGGTGGCCCATTCATGGAGCTCGAAGATCTGCTTACGTAGGGAGACCTCCTCGCGGGAGGGGCCGCCTTCTTCGTATTCGAGGGCGATATTGAACTTTTTAGCCAGGAACTCGACGGCCTCGATGAATTCGAGGTTTTCCTGCTTCATGATAAAGGTGAAGCAGTCGCCGCCCTCGCCAGTGCTGAAGCATTTGTAAAAACCACGATCCGGATGGACGTAAAAGGACGGTGTCTTTTCCTGTGTAAATGGGCTCAGTCCTTTCCATGAACGCCCAGCTCGCTTGAGCTGCGCATAGGGCGAAACGACATCGACCAAGTTGACTTGATGCTTGATGGATTCGATGGAGCTTTGTTTAACGCGTGGCAAGGAGTGACCGCGCTGCGCGCGGGGTGAAGGTGAGAGTGAAGGTGAAAGTGGCGACTCTGGCGTGGGCTTTATTTTGGGCGAGATCTTAAAGTCTTAATTGTGGATGTAAGGATGGCGATAGTTCCGTCACATAATTTCTGGCGGGCACGGACGGGTTTCTATGGGGATCCAGTTTTTCATAAGTATGCGTAGCCTAAGCCACTTTCACCTTCACTCCGCGCAGCGAGCCTATAGCCGAGCGGCGGCTGCCCTGGCCTCGGGGACCAGCGGGTGATTCGGGGCGATATCGATGAATCGGAGGTAGAGATTGCGTGCGGTCTCGGTTTGCTCGGAAATGCGTTCGTGGGCGCGTGCCAGTGAGAGGGTGATTTCGGGGCTGTCGGGGAAGCGATCGTAGGCGGTCTCCAGTTGGGCGAGGAAGGCGACGGGCTCCTTCGTGCGCTGGGCGACGCGGAGATAGTCGAGCGTGTAGGCGACTACGCTCGGCTCGAGGCGCACGGCTTCAAGGGCGGCGGTCTCGGCATTATTGAGCTGGCCGTCGACGAGGTAGGCGCGAGACAGAAGGTTCCAGATCTCGGCGCGGTTGTTAGCGATGTTGATCGCCGCCCAATATTGCCGAATGGCGGATGTGAAATCGCGGTCGAGTTCGGCCATCTCGGCATCGGCGAGGAGCTCTTCGATCGTGCGGGGGCGTTCGCTCGGGCGGATTGGCTCGGCTGCGGTATTCATTTCCACGGGCGGGACCGCCTCTGTAAGACCCGCGGGCGCTGCGGGCATGGCTGTCGAGGATTCGTCCGCAGGGTTGTTATCCACGGAGTCGGTCGTCGATCCGGCGGTGGGGGCTGGATCGTAGCTGACTTCAAAAGTGATTTCTGGGTCGGCCGGTTCGATGACTATGCTGGGATCGAAGTTGATCGCTTGACTGCCGGCTTGCACGGCTTCGCCTTCGATTGCGAGGCCATCCGCTTCGCCTTCTGGTATCTCCGTTTCAATAGCCGGCGCATTGGCCATCGCCTCGGCGGCTTCGAGATCAGCGATCACTTGAGCCTTACCCTCGCCAGTGGTTTCGTTGTCTGCACTCCCTTGATCGATAGCTTCCCTCTGAGCCGCTTCGGTTTCGGTTTCGGCTAGGGTAGCGGTCCCTGCATTTGCCTCGGCAGCTGTTTTCTCCGCCTCTGCTTTGGCGAGTTTGGCTTGCATTGCATCCTGGGTTGTGCGCCAACGGACGAGATCCTTGCGGGCTTGTTGCCACTGGCTGGCTTCAACTGCGCCGGGGAACTGTTTGTCGAGTTGGGCAATAATCGCTTCGGCACCTGCCCAGTCTTTCTGGCGGAGGTTGATTTCGAGCAGGCCGAAGAGTGCGGTCAATGCGTTGGGGTCATCGCTGTCGGCCGCCATTTCGAGCCAAGCTTCGGCTTGAGGCAAGTTGCCGACTTTGACGAAGAGCTGCCCGATCGACGCTGCGACTTCAGAGGACGGTTTGGCCTTTTCAGGATCGACACCTTTCAGATAGGCATCGAGCGAGGGTTGTAGCTTGTTCTCGGCATGGCGAATTTGCCCGAGGCGGATCCAGAGGTCGGGGGTCATTGCTTCGGGCGCTTGAGTGCTGAGCGTCTCTAGCAGGTGGCCAGCCGGTTGCTTGGCGGCTTCGAGGCTTTGGTAGGCTTGAAAGAGTCTTTCAGTATCGTCGGGTGCCTGTAGGTAGGCTTGTTCTAGGAAAAATGCCGCCATGCTGGTGTCACCCTCAGCGGCGTAGATTTGGCCGATCGAGTTGAGGATCTCGATGTCGTTGGGGTATTGTGCGGAGAGGGTTTCGAGGAGCTCGAGCGCCTGAGCGCTGTCGCCTCCCTCGGCGAGATGGTGGGCTTCTTTGATTTGAGCAGCTTTTTTTTCTTCGGGACTGCTGCAACCTGCGAGCAAAATCAGGGTCGAGAGCAGTGTGATAAAGAATGCGCTTTTGAAGTTTGCTTTTAACATGGGCGGGAGTTGTCTACGGGCTGTGAGTGCGTTTAGCAACAAAACGGCGAAGTTATCACTTTCGCTTCCACTGTATTGCTGTCAAGTGGATAGCCTGTGGCGGCTAGGCTTGTCTCTACGGATGGTGTCATGGATTGCCTTTTGTTCGATGAGTGTCGCCTCAGCGAATTTGGTTCCCCGAGCCCCGCTTGGGCTGGTTTGGGAGTCGCCGATCGCGGCCGGCAGTCTCTACTCGACGGAAGTCACGGCCCTGATTGAGGCCTATGAGCGCGAAGTGGGTCAGGATTTGAAGCCAGGCATGCGAGGTAAAGTCGCCCTGAAGATCAACACTCGCGGGCGTGCTGGGTTGAGTACGCCACTGCAGTTGATCCGCGCGCTCGTGGAGGCTTTGGAGGCTCGTGGCTACGAGCGCCGCTCGATCCTCATCCTCGACGACTCGGCCTACAATCTGCGCGAGGCCGGAGTGATGCCGCCGTTGAGTCTCTCGGGGGGAGCGTTCGAGGGCTGTCCAGTCATCGCTTTAGATTGCGAGGGATACTTCGATTCTGAATGGTTCTATGACAGTCCTCTCCCTCCGGCTATGCAGCAGGAGCCGCAACTCTTCAATGAGGCGCTCGGCTCATCGCAACTCGCCGAAGGCTCGCAGGGGCGTAAGAGTTTTCTGCCCAAGCCGCTCATCTTCGACGTGGACTTCTGGATCAACCTAGCCGTGGCTGCGGACGATCCTTCCCTCGGTATCGACGGCGCACTCGCCAATGCCACGCTCTGGAACGTGAGCAACAGTCGCCGCTTCTTGGTCAACCAGGCCACCGCTTCGGCTGCTGTCGCTGAAATCGCCGCCATTCCCGAGTTGGAGGAGCGCCTCGTGCTCAACTTCGTTTCGCTCGAACGCTACCAATTCATTGGTGGTCCTTTCTTTAATTCGATCTACACCCGCTCCGAGCCGCGTCTTTGGATGAGCAGTGACCCTGTAGCGGTGGATCGGCTCCTCTATGACCGGATGAATGCCATGCGTGTGCTCGAAGGTTTTCCCGAGATCCAGCCCATGCCGCGACAGCTGCCTTTTGCTGCCAGCCTCGGGCTTGGCGAGTTCGAGCGCGAGCGTATCCGCATTCGCCAACTGCCTCTGCCGGAAGATGGCGTCCGTGTGCGCTTAAAGCCTGAGGTCGTCGATCCTGTCCCTGCCCTGCTGCCGAAGGAATCCTGGCTTCGCCGGATCACTCCTTGGTAGTCGTTGCAATACTTTCTGCCTTTATCCGTAGAAACGCCTTGAATTCACCGCTAAAGCACACTTCCATCGCACAACTATGCAAATCGCGGACTACTATCCGATCCTTGTTCAAATTTCGCTCGCCGCCAGTATCGGCGCGGTGGTCCTTGTCGCGTCGCATATTTTTGGGCAGCGCGGCACCGATACTGCGATTAAAAACACCCCCTACGAGTGCGGCATGTTGGCCGAAGGTTCCGGGCACGCCCGTTTTGCAGTCAAGTTCTACGTCACTGCGATGCTCTTTATCCTGTTTGATATCGAAGTCGTTTTCCTGATCCCCTGGGTGCTCGTCTTTCGCGAGTTTTTGGCGGCAAGCCTGCCGATTCTTCTGCCTGTTTTCTTTTTCCTTTTCGTTCTCGTGCTCGGACTTTTCTACGAATTGAAAAAGGGCGCGATCGAGTGGGATCAGTAAACGCACGGCCCAGGTCTAATCACGGCTCTATGTATGAATCTATATATAGTTGGCAGTTGGCAGTTGCCAGTTAGGCGAACTATTGTAAAACTTTTGAGTAACGCATTTTAACCCCCGATTTTCAACGTTTCGATCACGCCTACATGCGCATAGACAGATACATCGCCAAATCCCGTGTCATAGACATTCAAAGCACGGATTTTGAAAGCGCTGTCTCGGAACTACTCAGCGTCTGCGATATCAGTAAAGAACGCGGCCTCACGAAGAAGGGTTTGCTCGCTGAGCTGCTGGATCGCGAGCGTCAAATGACGACCTATCTAGGCAATGGTGTTTGCCTGCCGCACGCCCGAGTTAAAATGAAGCGTCCTTATATGATCGCTGTCGGTCGTTGTCCTGATGGCCTTGTTTACGACGGCCAAAAAGAGTATCAGGAGATTCGCTTTATCTTTCTGCTTCTTGCCTCCGAGAACACTCGCAGTTACCTCTACAGCTTGGCTTCTTTGGCGCGGGTCTTTCAAGATGCCAGTCACATGGAGCGCCTTAAGTTGGCTGGTAGCATTAGCGATTTCCAAAAGGAGTTGAAGCACGTATTTGCTGGCGAAGAGGGTAAGCCGCGTCGTCGGCATAACCGCTTCAACAATCTCATACTCCGCGAGGCCGCTAAGATTGCCAAGGGTGCGCAGTGCACCGCTGTTCTGGTTTTTGCCGACACCTTCGGCGGTGGCGTCGAAGTGGGTAAAGCCTTTAGTGATTTCAAGACCGTGCTCATCGCGCAAGGCACGTCCGAGGCTGCCGCCGAGCGGGAGGAGATTGATGCCGTTATCCCGATCCGTTCCTATAGTAATCACCGTTTCTCTCAACTTCGTAGCGCGGTACTCATCGGTCTGACACGGGGAATCTTTTCCAGCCACGAGCGCCTCTGTTGTATCGGTGGACTCCCGCAAAGCAACCAGTTCGACAGTATCACCGTCGTCGATGTCGAGCGCGAGTTCGATACCATGCTCGCTAGCAAGGCTGATATGCTGCCCGCCAGCGTGAAGCCGGAAGTGATCGAGCGTGTGCTCGCGATCGCTACTGAGCTCGCCGTCGAAGGCCGCGAAGGGCACCCGGTGGGCTGTCTCTTTACGCTTGGTAATGCCGATGAGATTTCCCAATACACCAAGCCGCTCATTTTGAATCCATTTTTTGGATACAAAGATGAAGACCGTAATATTCTCAACCCCTTTATGGATGAGACGGTCAAAGAGCTGTCTTCAATCGATGGTGCTTTCATCATTCGCGGCGATGGAGTGCTTGTCTCTGCCGGTTCGCTCATCCATGCGCCGGACTACACCCACGATCTGCCCAGCGGGCTCGGTAGTCGCCACGCCGCCGCCGCATCTATTACGCAGGCCATTGACTGTCTCTGTATTGTCGTTTCCGGCAGCACTGGCCAAGTCACCCTTTTCCGCCGCGGCAAGATGCTGCCGCTCATCGAAAAAGCGCTGATCCGCAATAGCTGATCCTAACCTCCTAATGAATCGAATCGAAAAAGCCTTTGCTCGTGCCCGGGAAGAAAACCGTGCCGCCTTCGTTAGCTACCTCTGTGCGGGCGATCCCGATTTCGACAGCTCGGTTGAAGCTTGCCGCGCCATCATCGAGTCGGGCGTCGACATCCTGGAGCTTGGTGTGCCCTTTTCGGATCCGCTCGCAGACGGGCTCACCAATCAACTGGCCGCGCAGCGAGCACTCGAAAGCGGCAGTAACAGTGAGCGTGTGCTTGATCTGGTCCGTGCTATCCGCGCGTTCAGCGAGGTCCCCATCGTTTTCTACACCTATTATAATCTTGTCTTCGCTCAAGGTAGCGAGGCCTATGCCGAGCGCGCCAAGTCCGCTGGGGTGGATGGTATTCTCACGCTCGACCTTCCGCCGGAAGAAGCGGGTGAGCACCTGGTAGCCTGCGCTAGGCACGAGCTCAAGACCGTCTTCATCGTTGCGCCGACTACGCCCGATTCGCGGCTCGAAACGATCTGTGGTGCGACGACTGGTTTCATCTATTACGTCTCCCGCGAGGGCGTGACTGGTGAGCAAGCTGCCATGTCCGAAGGCATCGCCTCGCAGGTTGAGCAGATCAAGCAACACACTGCACTGCCCGTCGTCGTCGGGTAGTGCAGTGTGTTGCTTG
>Ga0209119_1001799_pt1 | contig 20554 bp, 21 predicted proteins | sample COG_03_FD_184747 | JGI IMG/M metagenome (GOLD analysis project Ga0209119, IMG submission 184747) | Pelagic Microbial community sample from North Sea - COGITO 998_met_03 (SPAdes) (version 2) | ecosystem: Environmental > Aquatic > Marine > Neritic zone/Coastal water | place: Helgoland, sampling... | reverse complement strand
GATATTGACTCTTCGCTGCACCCGTAATGCGCACGGCGACTGGATAAACCAGGCCCGTAGCTTGAAAGTCAGGCAGTAATTCGCTCGGATCACCGAGCATCTTTAAGCGCAAGCGTTCTATGGGCATTGCATATTCACTGGATGCCATCAGCACGTCAACCTGGGTCGAGCGCTGATCAAGCACATCCAGAATACCCGCCGTACTGACATTGATAGTTTCAAGGGAGGACAAGATGATATCTTCATTATTAAAATTTTGCGCTTGCAGTCCCAGGATACTCAAATGCCTAACGGGCTGGCCATCAGCACCACTTACCGTCAGTGCCTGTTGTGCGTCGCCCAGCACCACATCCTTGCGCAGTAGCACGCCCCAGCCAGCCAAAAGAGGAAAGTCGATGCTTGTTTCAGCACCGCTCATGCCCATCACGGGGTTAACCTGGGACTGATCCATCTCGGCTAACGGATCGACGAAGACCAAGACACGGCCTCCCGACAAAGCAAATTGATCAATACTCGACAGCAAACTCTCGGCCAGACCATGGGGTTGAATCAACACTAAAAGGTCAAGGCCAGCAGGTAGAGACTCAGCGTCGGGGGTGATGGTCTGCAGCTCACTCGCCTGATCGATCTGATCGATAACCACCCAGGCCGGCGTGGTCTGGAAGGTATTCATGTCCATGTCGCCCTGGACTTTGAGGCTCGACAAAAGGCCGACCTTCGGCTTGTTCTGCACTAGCAGGTTTTGAATTAACTTGCTGATCTCATACTCAAGAAACTCTTCTTTGTCTGGCTGAAAAAACCCGATGACCTGTTGATCGTCTAGCGCATTAGTCGCTGCCAAACCAAAATACAGCTCGTCGCCGGCACTGTTGACCGGCACACCTTGCAGCCCAAAGGCAGCCGCACGATCCTCGGCGTCAGAAAAAGGTTCTGGGTCGATTAGCTGCAAATTTATTTTTCCATCTGCCAGCAGGGCATATTCTTGCAATAGCTCGCGTACGCGATTGGCGTAGGCACGTAACGTCGTCAGATCTTCACTGGCTTTTTCAGAAAAGAAGAAGTACAGATTAATCGGCTCATCAATATCCTGGACGATCTCACGGGTACCCGCAGCCAAGGTAAACAGTTTGTTTTCCGTCAGATCAACTCTGATCCCGCTGAACCACAAATTATTCAACAGGATGACCATGACAAAAGCCAGCGCCAGCAAGAACAGACCTAGACCAGAAATCAAATTTCTATTCATTGGATTTCCTATTGCCCCTGTTTCATTTCAACAACCACCGTGGTCGCCAGTAACCAGAACAGAATCACGGAGAAGAAGAACACCAGATCCTGCAGGCCCAGAACACCTTTAGCGATGGCACCGAAATGCGTCATGAAGCTTAAGCTCGCCACGGTATCAACCACAAGCATAGGCAGCCAATCTCTAAACACGTTCAGCACCAGCGGAAATCCCGCCAGCACAAACAGCAGACACACTGTGGCCGTTAGAATAAAAGCAATGACCTGACTTTTACTCACCGCAGACATGCATGAGCCAATCGCCAAAAAACCACCTGCCATTAGCCAGCTGCCGAGATAGCTGGAAAATATTACGCCGTTATCAGGATCGCCAAGATAATTGACCGTCAACCAGATAGGGAAGGTGAGGAGCAAGGCCAGGCCCGCGAACAGCCAAGCCGCTAGAAATTTGCCCAAGACAGCCTGAAAACGCGTGATCGGCAAGGTTAAGAGCAATTCAATAGATCCCGACTTTCGCTCCTCGGACCACAATCGCATAGAAATCGCTGGCACCAGAAATAAATATAGCCAAGGATGAAAATTAAAAAAAGGTATCAGGTCTGCCTGCTCACGTTCAAATAAATTACCCATGTAAAAAGTAAAGACGCCTGAGAGCACTAAAAATATCAAAATGAAAACATAGGCCAGTGGTGTTGCAAAATAGCTGCGTATCTCCCGACTGGTAATCACCTTGATTCCATTCATGGGTTTTGCTCCTGAGTCACTGCTCGAAAGACCTCATCGAGCTTGCCCTTCTCCTGATTGATGCTCACGACAGGCAGCTGGCGATCACGGATCAAATGACTCACATCCAGCAGAATCGATTGATCTTTATCTCGAGGAAACAAGCTCAGCTGATTACTGTCTTTAATGAATTCAACCAACGCGACCTGTTCCAAGCTGGCGAACTCCCCAAGAAACCCTTCGGCCGTCACTGACTCATCAAAGTCGAGCGTCAGGGCACCATGATATTTCGAACGCCGCTCAAGCTCATCTGGCCGACAATCCGCGACTATCTGGCCTTGGGCAATAATGATTGCGCGGGTGCAAACCGCAGTCACCTCTTCAAGAATATGGGTGGATATAATCACAATTTTATCTTTTGCCAAACCGCGAATCATCTCACGCACCTGATGTTTTTGATTCGGGTCTAATCCATCTGTTGGCTCATCAAGGACTAATATTTTTGGGTCGTGAATAATGGCCTGGGCCAGTCCAACCCGACGCTTGAAACCCTTGGACAAGGTCTCGATGCGTTGATCAAGCACAGCTTGCAGCGACATGGTATCGATAACCTGTTGAAAGCGCTCGTTGGCGTAAGTCCCCTTCAAACCCCGAGCTGCAGCAATAAAATTCAAAAAGGTTCGCGGCGTCATCTCCTCATAACAAGGGGCGCCTTCTGGCAGATAACCCATCTGACGCTGCGCGGCAATTGTGTCTTGCTCAATATCACAGCCAAAAATACTAACTCGGCCGGCACTGGGCTTGAGAAACCCGGTAACGATTTTCATGGTCGTCGACTTGCCGGCCCCGTTGGGCCCCAGAAAGCCAAGCACTTCTCCCGGCGCTACCGAAAAGGAGAGATCGTTAACCGCCTGCAGGGTCCCGAATTGCTTGACCAAATGACTAATCTCAATCATTTTTCGTCCCATGGAAAAAGACGCCATATTAACCCCATTGCCGCACCTCGCAAAGTAAACACGCATTGGTGTTGATGTAGCACGGAACAAGTTCCCTGCTGCAGGCTCGGTGAATAGTCGACGCAAGAGTAGGCGCAAGAGTAGACAACAGCCTGGCCGAAACAAGCCCGGCCGAAACAGAAGGTGACATCGGGGCCCGACTAAGGCGACTCAGCTGTCGTTAAAAACGTTGATTCAATAGCCTGCCTTCAGGCGCAAGACAGCAACTGCAATTCCTCCGAAATCATGTACACCCACTCGCACACCACGGGTTACAAACGATCGGTTAGGTAAACCGTATAGGTCTCACCGCGCAAGTAGGGTGCCCGTCTGTTTTTAGTACGACGGGACGGCATCCCTCGGAACAAGTCTTGGCAGGCTCGACCAATGGATCGTCGCCGCTTTTGGCGCCGTTCTATACCTGAGCGCCGCTCCGCAAATGTCATTTTGTGCATTCTAGCGCCTCCACTATGAAAACATCATAGCGCTCCTCGGGCCCGCGCCGAAGAACCGAAAGGTCCTAAAAGCCATGGGTACTTATGCTTCCGCGCTATTTCTGACAAACCCTAGCAAACGGAGTACCGACAATCTCTGCGGCTTGTTTTACTGAACGCCAATTGAGTATATTAGCGCCATGCCACGCCAAGAAAGACTCAGCAAAGCCGATGCCCTGACCTTTATATTGACCTATATCGTGGTCGAACGCGGCTGTGCCTTTGAGTTAAACCCGCCGCGCCTGTTCCAGATCATGACCATGGCCAGCAGCGCCGTTGAGCAGCTTGAGTCTGAGGAGGATGCCATACCCCACGAGGTCCTAGAGGCTCTGGCGCTGACCTTGATCGAACAAATCCAAAGTCATCCGCAGACCCACCTTGCTTGACGCCGGCGCTCACATTTTGCCAGATGGACTAGATCACGGACACTTCATCGAGACTTCAAGGTAAACTAGCGCCATCAACTCCTGAAAGTAAGCAGCCATGATAGAAATTCCTCACCCTGCAGCCCTGATATTTGACTTGGACGGCACCCTACTCGACACCGAACCCTTGTACACGATGGCGGCTCAAAAAGTCATGGACCCGTATGGGGCCACCTACACCATGGCCCTGAAGCGTCAATGCATGGGCGGTGATTCTCGTCGCAGCGCGCAATTCGCCATTGATCACGGCCAACTGCCGATGAGTGTGGATGAGTATCTGCATAAGCGGGAAGGCTTTCTCACCGCTTTATTCGCTGAGGCGCCAGAAATGCCCTACGCCGGCGAGTTTATGACGGCTCTGGGAGCGACCGATTTGCCCGTTGGCCTGGCGACCAGCTCGCACCAACACCTGTGTGAACTAAAACTCGGCAATAAACCCTGGCGCAAACACTTCCATCAGGTGATTTGCGGCAACCACCCATTGCTTCGCAATGGCAAGCCGGCACCGGATATTTTCTTATTGTGTGCCCAGGCTTTGGGCGTCGATCCGCGACACTGCATCGCCTTTGAAGATTCGCCGAACGGGATCGCGGCCGCAGTGGCTGCCGGCATGTCCGTCATTGCGGTGAACAGCCCCTATGTTGAGCGAGAACAGCTGAAGGACGCGATTCTAGTCATCGACAGCTATCAGGAACTAATGCCCCTACTGCAGGCATGGCAAGCAGAAAGATCCTAGCCCTAATCTTTACGTTCTCGATCGAAGGGTTTGGGCGCAAAGCGGTTCCAAAACTCCATGTTTTGCTCCAAGGCTTTGCGCATCATGGATAACGGATCGCCACCGGTAACTTCCTGGACCCGCCGCCGGTATTGCTCCTGGTACTCGAGAAACGTCATGATACTTTGTTCGATATAACGACCCACGACACTTTGCATTGGCGCACCATAGAAGCGAATAAGCTGCTCCAGCACTCGATTCGTCAGGATGGGCTCATGACCCTCGTCTTCCTGATCGGTAATGATCTGCAATAAAACCGCTCGGGTCAGGTTTTTTTCGGTCTTGGAGTCTTTCACCACAATGCTCTCACCAGTCAGCACTATCTGACGAATATCCTCAACAGTGACATATTTGCTCTGTTGAATGTCATACAGCCTGCGATTGGGGTATTTTTTAAATTCCCGCATTCCTCACCTCTAGTTCATGCCATTGTTGTCCGCACCGTCTAGTACCAGCCAGATCCTTGGATTGATCATGTTCAACTTCGATATTTTTGCCACTGAGTCGTTGATTGCGCTAATCGATCAGCAATTATCCTATAGATTGAAGGATTAAACCCCATACCGCAATGACTGCCCCAGACCTCAATATTCTGCGTCTGATGGTCCTCAACAGCCTCACGACAGGCTCTCCAGTTAACAATACCATCGCCCTTGCTGTATATAGCGGTCAAAGGTATTGGCGGCGTTGTTTGCGCCTTCTTCGCTGCAATCGCATCTCGCATCCGCGCTAAGGTCATGCCGGTTTGCTGCTCGAACACCCGCTTCACTGCAGACTGGGTCTCACCGGCATGCGTCAGATCCAATGGGCTGCCCAGAGTAATCACCTGCCTGACCTTGCCTGGCGACCATCTTGCCAGCTCACGCGCATAGACACCCCCGAGGCTTTGACCAATGAGACTCACGGGGCTGTTGCTTTGCCTGCAAACTTCATCAAAACGATCCCGAAGCCGAGTTTGCATAACCTCCAAGCCTCCAGTATTGCGCCCCAGCAACCAGGGTATTGCGGTATAGCCCATGCTCGACAGATAACCTCTCAACACCGTCGTCGACTCATCTCCCGCCATAAATCCTGGCAGCACCATCACCGTATGATTGTCACCGCGGGGTAACAGACGCAACACGGGCAGAGCCATCAACAGCGTACCCATCTCCAGCAGAGTCCGTGGAATTTCGGTGAACGTATTCAGCGATGACGGACCCCGCGAGCGGTACTGACTAACTTCAAGTGTTTCGTACAATCATCAACCTCTTTTTGCGCTTCGAGCTACCGCCAAAACCTAAGCTGCAATCTAACCCACAACCACCTCGGGGTAACAGCTCGGTTTCGGAGTTTGTCCAAGATCAGAGCGCTTATCAAGCGTTACGGAAAAAGACCTGCATCGCACCTCAACCAAACTCCAAAGTCAGCATTGGCAGTCGCTTGTTTATTTTTGGCGCATCGCACCATTTTTTGATTGACAGGCCTTATTTCCTATCTATAATGCATCCCGCAGCGCACCAAAACGGCTCGCGAGATGAAGGGACAGCACCCTGAAAAAGCAAACTTCTCGCATCGCACGCAAACTTCGGAATCGGACTAAAAGCCAGATAGTACGGGCCAGGCAGACTATTCTTCGAAACTTGAGCAGGTTTGGCACGCGCATTGCGATAGCGCTCGGCGCGAGCCTTGCGATAGCCCTTGGCAGCGCCACAGCAGATCGGTGCTTGAGCAAGCCCACAAAGCGTGCCGAACAAGTATAGAAACCGCAGGCTGACTGCGCAAAAACCACCAATAACGAATCGGAGAGCAAAAAAATGGAACAGCTGGGTGCAGTAGATGCCGCCTTCTTATACTCAGAGACCGACTCGATGTTGAACCACATCGCCTCGATTCAACGCCTGAGCCTGCCCGAAGCGACTGACATTCCAACCTTTATCGGCGAATTCAAAGCCCTCCTGATGACCCGATTGCATCTCATTCCCTATATGACCCGCAAGCTGCAGGCAGCGCCCGGTCAACTTGACCATCCATTCTGGGTTCGAGACTCGGCTTTCGACATCAACCAGCACGTCACGGAAGTGGCCCTGCCCGCACCCGGCACCTTCGCCCAATTCGAGGCCAAAATCGCCGAACTGCACGCTGAACCCATGAACCGCAACCGGCCACTGTGGGCGATTAAAGTTATCACCGGCTTTGAAGATGGCACAATCGCTTACTACAACCAGGTGCATCACGCCTGCTTAGATGGCATTTCAGGCCAGACTGCAATCATGCAAATGATGGATACCAGCCCTATATCCCGTCAGGAAACCGTGCCCGAAGGGTTTTTACAGCAAGCCACAGCAGCCAGCTTCGGCGAGGCACTTTTTCGCTCATTCGAAAACCTGATTAAGTATCAGCTTGACGCCACCAACCGTAGCATCGGCAGTCTCGAATCAATGGTCCGGTTGGCGCAGCGTGTGGCCGACCCATCAAAGCAATTTGGCGCCTTTGCAGAACTTCCAACTCGGACTCAATTCAATCGAGCTATCAGTAAAAACAGATCTTATGCCGCTGGTGAGTACTCACTTAATAGTATTAAGGCGATTGGCAAAAGCCTGGATTGCAAGGTCAACGACGTCTTTATGAATATCGTTGCTGGCGGCTTGCGGCGCTATCTAGAACGCCGTGACGCACTGCCCCTGAGCGGTCTGATTGCTGGCTGCCCCGTCTCTTTGCGGCAGCCTGGGGACACACGGCTCGGCAATCAGGTGACCATGATGAAGGTCAACCTGGCCACAGAATATGCTGACCCACGCATCCGCCTGCTCGCGATCCGAGACTCTGCCAACATCGCAAAAGCGGTGACCGCCGATGTCGCTGCCGGCTTTGAGCCGGCAGTGTCTTTGCCCGGCTTACCCCTCGCTCTGCAAACCACCAGCCAATTAATGGAGGCCGGTCGAGCTTTTGATACCCTACCTGTCGCTGTCAATCTGGTGATATCTAACGTCCCCGGTCCTAGAGAAGTCCTGTACTCCAATGGCGCCAAAGTCCTGACCCACTATCCCGTCTCGATTCCAGCCCACGGAGCCGGCGTGAACATTACGGTGCAAAGCTATGTCGATCGCTTGTACTTCGCCATCACCGCCTGCGCCGAGGCCTTACCCGATGCTGACAGGTTGCGGGATGACATGGATGACGCCTTTATAGAGCTCAGAGATCTTGTCACACCGTCTAATATCGCCAAATTGAAGTTGAAACCAACCGCAGCGCTGATCGAGCCAGATATCGACCAGATCACCAAGGTTGCTTAAACCGTAATATTAAATTTATGCGCACAGGGGTTGAATTTGACGCAATGCAGCATATAATGATGCAGTGCACCAAGCGATTCAACTCAACTCCCAGGAGAGATCATGAATATCATTGAACGTCAGACAACATTGGGCAAATCACTGTACGAGATCAACATCAACGCCATGAAGGAATTTGCGACATTGCAGAAAGATAATGTTGAAAAATACCTCGCAACCAATCGATCATTTGGCGAGCAGTTGCCGGCAGTAAAGGATATCAACAGCCTGGTGGCGCTGCAGCGTGAATACGGCGCGACCCTGTGGTCAAATGCGAAAGGTTCTTTTGAACATCAAAATGAATTGTTGCGCAATGCAATCGAAGATACCCGCGATGCACTCAAGCAGGCCTTCACCCCCGATCGCGGCCAGGCGAACAGCGCGAAAATCAAACCAACAGCCAAGACTGCAGCTCCGGCAAAGCCCAAAGCGAAGGTCAAAGCCAAAGCCAAAGCGGCCACCAAACCGGCAGCAGCAAGCGTCGCTCCTAGCGCGCCGTAAAGAAGAATATTGACACCAAGTTAGATGGCGCCCCTCGCCATAGTGAACCCCGGGACTGGATCCCCTCCAGTCCCGGGCATTCTCTACTCCACCGCCAAAGCCCGACCGCTGACTAATCCCGCAGTAAAAAAGCGCTTGCTTTTGTTGCACTGCAATATATAATGCTGCGATGCACCACCGGTGCGCCAGATCAACGATATCTACCAACACATTGACCACATTACCAACCGAGGAAATCCAATGAATATCATCCAAAAACAAGCTGACTTCGGCCGCACTCTGTTCGAAATCAACCAAAATGCGATGCAAGAAATGATTCGTACCCAACAAGAAAATATCCAAAAGTATTTTGAGCTGAACGTGACTTTCGGTCAGCGCTTGCCAGAAGTTCGTGACGTCACGAGCTTTATGGAATTACAGCGCGAATATGGCGCGACACTCTGGAGCGGCATCAAAGCATCAACTCAGTCACAGGCAGGCATCTTAAAATCTGCCGTTGAAGAGACTGGTACCGCAGTACGCAAAGTCTTCACGACTGAAGCAGCGTAAACCTGAATTTGACGGGCTTGCTGCAGACTTAGCGCAGACCAGTCAACCTTAATTCAGCGAGCAAAATTGAAGGGCGTTTACGCCCTTCTCTCGTTTTAGGATAGGATGGTTGTAGACTAGATCAGCCTTTTACCCACAGGAAAACTCTATGAAGATTACCGTTGATGTGGATATCACACCGGAAGAATTACGCCGCTTCATTGGCCTGCCGAATGTCGACAAGCTTCAGGAACAAATTCTGCAGAACGCCCAGACCTACCTGAAGGAATCTGGCGGCAGTCACTATAGCGATCTCATCGCTACCGCCATGCAGCCGATGGCAGCCTACCAGCAATGGCTGCAGAAGATGATGGGCAGCACCACTGAAGATTCAACCAAACCCAAACAAACCGGTAAAGACCATGAGTAAGGGGACGGCACTGATCACCGGCGCCTCATCGGGTATTGGCGAGGCACTGGCACGAGAATTCGCCAGCCATCAATACGACCTGGTGATTACCGCGCGCCGCGGCGACCGGCTTGAGGCACTGGCAGCAGAGCTTGCCACTCAGGTCACTGTCGATATTGTCATCAGCGACCTGGCGACCGATACGGGACCAGCAACACTCATTGCTGCTGTTGAATTGCTCGGCAAGAACATCGATGTACTGGTCAATAACGCCGGCATCGCCCACAGCGGCAGTTTTCACGACACCTCCATGACCCAAATCGATCAACTCATTGGTCTGAACATCAGTGCCCTTGCCAGCCTCACTCAGCATTACAGTCAGCCCATGATACAACGTGGCAGCGGCAGAATTCTCAATGTGGCGTCGGTGGCGGCATTTCAGCCAGTGCCATCAATGGCGGTTTACGCCGCGAGCAAGGCCTTCGTGTTATCGCTTACCGAGTCTCTGTCTGAGGAACTACGCGGCACTGGTGTGATTGTCAGCGCCTTGTGCCCAGGGCTAACCCGAACGGAACTGGTGAACGACTTGATGGCCCAAGATGTACCACCCTTTATGATGTCGAGCACCGAAGATGTCGCCCGGGAAGGTTATCAAGCCCTGATGGCAGGGGACGTCATTCGGATTCCAGGAGTCGCCAATCAAGCCGCTGTGACCTGGGCAAAACATCAGCCACGCTGGCTAGTTCGTGGCGTTGGCGGTCTGTTCGCGAGGTTCAAGCCTAGTCGTTAAGACTCCGAGTTCAATGGCCTCAACCGCACCCAACCAGGTTCGGCTTGATTAATCGACACAGCACCAGCCATCGACGGGTCCACGGCAGCGATGCCATTCATGGGCACTCTGATATCCGGTAAATTCGCCTCTGCGGCAGCCATCACCGCCGCCGTTGAAGCAAACTGCGCCAGACATTCCACCATGCGCATCGTCGGCGGCATTAGGCTGATCTCCTGGCGCTCAGCCAAGGCTAAAATTTCTGCCGGCGCCATCCAACTCGAATGTACCAACTCATGGTCATCATGAATTGGCTGTTGCCAGGTCGGCATTCGGGCGACAAAAAATCGAGTATCAAATCGACGAGGCGGCCCAACGGGCGTGATCCAGCGCGCCACATAGTGCATGGTGGCCGCGTCCAAGATCAGAGATTCACGATTCAAGACCTCGAGAAAATCAAGACTAGCCGCATTCACACCATCCCGATGAGCCTCAAACCGCTGAATGGTAGCGGGCGAATCAAGCTGTAATAGTGAGTGATCACCGCGATGCAAAGCCAGCAATATGCCCGCCTCTTCGAACGCCTCGCGAATTGCTGCAACATAAAATGCAAGACCGCCACGATCTAACCCCAGCGCTTCGCAAGCTTGCGCCTCAGATCGATGCACACAGTAATCGCTATAATTCTCCGCGGTATCGCCAAGATCTACAGAACCACCGGGGAAGACCCACATACCGCCAGCAAAAGCCGTATTGACGTTACGCTTCATCATAAAGACTTGCAGATCTGGTCGATCATCAATTAACAGCACAGTCGCTGCAGATCGCAAGGGCACGCTAGCTGGATCAAATTCTGAAGTTGACATGAACTACCTCATCGGAGTGAAGCGACCCATGTTAACAAATGAAAGCGGAGATTGATTCCATAGGTCGGCGCTTCGCTGTCGTCAAATAGCGTCTGACCATGAGACGCCGCGAAGATACTGTTGACCCAAACCACGGCGCACTGACGTGTTGCCAGCACCCGCGGACCTATAAGCCAAGTAACACCGATCGCATTATTATCGACGGGGCAAAAAGGCTTCGTTTAATCACCTAGCGTTTTCGAGACCACGCAGGTGCTTCACAAACCGCAACAACATGTCATAAGGCTGACAGCCAACAACGGCTAAGCCCGCGCTGACAAACGTCGGCACACCGGTAATCCCCTCGGGCCTGGCTCTCTCCCAATCAGCGTCAACATGCGCTGAAAAAAGACGCTCAGTCATCACTCGTCTGGCCTGCTCCACATCCAGACCGGCCTCAGCGGCCAAGGTCACCAATACCTCACTGTCACCGATATTCAAATTATCAACGAAATAAGCCCGGTAAAGCCCGGCATGGAATCGTGCGCCATCAGGCTGGGTATCTGCCCAACTTGCCATCTCTTGCGCCAGGCGCGAATTGAAGGTCTTGTCGCGATGGCCATAGGGTAACCCCTGCTCTGCTGTCAACTGGGTCATCTGGCGTTGAAAATCGGCGACCTGAGATTCTCGACCTTTGAACAGATCACTCAACAAGCGCCCTTCCAACGGCGTTTCGGGATGCAAAGGAAAGTAAATCCATCGGATTTCAACATTTTCTTCGGCTTGTAGGCGTTCAATACTAACTGTACTGAGATAACACCAGGGTCAGACGAAGTCGGTAAAGACCTCGATCACTGTTTTATTATCGAGCATATTCCACCAGCACCATGACAAGAGAATTGCTCGCAAGAATGCCGCCTTTATAGGATCAACGCAAGACTGATCGCCGGGACTGACAACAAGCTGTTGGTAGCCACCGGCAAACAATGCTAATTTCAAGCTTTACTATAAAGGAACTCCACAGATGAAATTAGACAGCGGACTCATGGGTAAACTGGCAGATGCACCCGCCAGTGCAGCAAAACTTGAAGCAGCCGGCTACGATGGCGCCATTACTGCCGAGCTGGCGCATGACCCCTTCTTTCCCTTGCTCCTGGCAGCGCAGAGCACGACGCAGATTGAACTGGTCACTTCTATCGCCGTAGCCTTTTCCAGAACACCGATGTTACTCGCCAATATCGGTCACGACCTGAACAGCCTGTCCAAGGGTCGGTTCGTGATGGGACTGGGCTCCCAGATTCAGCCCCACATTACCAAACGTTTCAGCATGCCTTGGTCTGACCCGGCCAAACGGATGCGTGAGTTTATCCTGGCGATGCGGGCTATCTGGTCTTGCTGGTACGAGGCTGAACCCTTGAATTTCCGCGGCGACTATTACACGCACAGCCTGATGACCCCGATGTTCACCCCGACTGACAATACCTATGGGGCGCCTCGAGTCATTCTTGCGGCAGTGGGCCCACTGATGACCCAGGTCGCTGGAGAAGTGGCCGACGGCGTTATTATGCACGCGTTCACGACGGAGAAATATCTGCGCGAGGTGACCTTACCCGCCCTGGAAAAGGGTTTGGCTGCTTCGGGCCGAAGTCGTGAAAATTTCGAAATATCTTATCCCGGCTTCGTCGTCACCGGTCGCACTGAGGAAGAATTTAACGCAACCAAAGCAGCTGTCTGCAAACAGATCGCTTTCTATGGATCAACGCCGGCGTACAAACCGGTGCTTGCTGTACACGGTTGGGGCGACCTGCAACTCGAACTTAATCGCCTCTCGAAAGTCGGTCAATGGGATGCCATGGGCGCTCTCATCACCGATGAAATTCTCGATCAATTTGCCCTGGTGGGCGAGACTGACGTAGCTGTGGATCTATTCAAACAGCGCTTCGGCGATGTCGTGGATCGCACCACCGCAAATTTCGCCGCCAAAGACGCCAACCATCAGCAGGAGATCATGCAAAAATTGAAGGCTAATTGATGCCAACTGACTGCCAGATCGCGGGCAATAGTATTTTTTGAATGCTGATCTGGCACTCGCTTTCAAACTCCAACAGCCCCTGAATCATTGCGAGCCGCCCATGACTGACAGCACAGACACGACAAGCCCCCAGCGCATTTCTACCGCGCCCTGGTATCGATGGTACGCTCTGGGCGTGTTGGTTCTGGTCTTCACCTCCAGTCATGTGGACCGGCAAATCATGGGGATCTTGTTGCAGCCCATCAAAAATGATCTAGGCGCATCAGACACCCAGATGGGCTTTCTGATCGGCCTGACCTTCGCCTTATTCTACGCGACCCTCGGCATGCCCATCGCCATGCTGGCAGATCGCAGCAATCGTCGCAATATCATCACCATCGCCATCACGGTCTGGAGCGCCATGACCGTGGCTTGCGGCTACGCGCAGAACTTTTTACATCTGTCGCTCATGCGCATCGGCGTTGGCATTGGCGAGGCTGGCTCGAGTCCGCCATCGCACTCAATGATCTCCGACATGTTTGAACTAAAACAGCGCGGCACCGCCATGGGCATCTATGCCCTGGGGGTTAACCTCGGTTTGCTCATTGCCTATTTGGGTGGCGGCTGGATGAGCGAACACTGGGGTTGGCGAATGACATTCGTTGCCGTCGGCTTACCCGGCCTGCTGCTCGCCTTGCTTGTTAGGTTCACATTAAAGGAACCCATTCGAGGGCAGTCGGATGAACAGACCACAATGGCCAAGGCACCGCCTTTTTGGGATGTGGCGCGGTATATGTGGCGCACCCCAGCAACCCGGCATGTGGTCTTCGGTAGTTCGCTGGCCGGCTTCGTCGGTTACGGCATGGTCCTGTGGCTACCCGCTTTCTTCGTTCGCTCCCACGGCCTGAGTCAAACGGAAGTGGGTTTTACCCTGGCATTGATGTCCGGCGTGGTCGGTGGCATCGGCACTTTTTGTGCTGGGAAACTGGCTGACGTTTTAGGTCGACGGGACGAACGCTGGTTCGCCTGGGTAGTCGCCATCGGCAAAGCCGGCCTGGTACCCTTTTTAGTCTGGTTTTTTCTCACCGCGGAATTTTTACCGGCCATGTTTATCTACTTGATTCCGGCATTCTTCGGCGGCTTTTATCTCGCGCCAACATTTGCCATGGTCCAGAGCCTGGTCAAACCCGAGATGCGGTCAGTGGCCGCAGCCATCTGTTTGTTCTTGCTGAACATCATCGGTCTTGGCATCGGACCTCAGGCCGTTGGCATACTCAGCGACGTGTTTAGCGCAGAATATGGCCAGGAGTCATTGCGCTACTCATTGATGCTGTTCTCCTTAGTCAACCTGTGGAGTGCATTCCACTATTTCATGGCAGCTAAGACATTATCAGCGGATATATCGCAGGCGCGTAACGTAATCTAAGACATGCTCTGAAAGTCAACCCACAACATCAACCACGGCCGGCCATAGACCAGACAGCCGCCTTGCCCGGAGAGACACTGGCCAGCCTGTCGAAGACAGACGAGATCAACAAAACACAATCAGACAGTGGCAACAAGAGGCACAGATTGATGGACGAGGCCCAGTGGCAGGAACCCGTATCAGGCTTTGAATTCAAACCCGAAGAGGTTGTGGTAACCGAAGCATTTCAGTCGGCAAAATTGACAGCTTGCGGGCTGGTCAGTGGCTCACTCGGCGGCTTCGTTGATGCGGCATTTTTTATCGCCATTGGCATTCGCGCCGGCATCAATAACGGCATCAGCGCTGAAGGTAACGTCAATATGCTGACCCGACTGGTGCAACATCGCCCGGTACGTCTTGGCGAACCGCTAGTCGCTCGCGGTTTTATCAGCAAAGTCACGGCGGTTCCCCGCGGCCAGCGCATTGAAACTGATGTCTGGTTTGAAGACCAGGATGGCCGGCGAGCGATCAGCGCGCCGCGCACCTCTCTGCGACCATCGCGACGAACGGGTTCTGGCCCGACCACAAACCGAGGCGCAGGAGAACGACCTGCGCCCGTGATCGACAATGTTGACGAACTTACCCGTTTCGGCGTCTATTCATTGACGCCCCAACAGGTGAAGGAATATTCCCTGGAGGGCAACAGCATTCACTATGAGCTGGCGGCAGCAAACAAGGCAGGATTTCGTGCGCCTATTATTGGCGGCGGGATGGGAGTGCATTACTTAATCCATACGCTCAACGAACAGCAGTCATGTCAATCTTTCGATCTTTCGATCTATTTTCGGCGCCCGGTTTTTTGGGACGACGAATTCGTTGTCGCCGCTGATCCTTGGCGCGCCATTGCGCTATTGCGCGCGGGGCAAGTACTCACTGAAGCCAAGGTTAACGCACTTAATTAACATGACTTAAAACCTATTAACGCGAGATATGTGCGCACCAGGACGTGAACTCGCTCATCGGCTCAAGTAGCCACAACGGTTAGGGGGTTTTCATGCCACAGGCATTTGAAGGTATTCGAATTATTGATTTTTCGCAGGTCCTCGCTGCACCTTTTGCGGTCATGCAACTGGCCTTGCTTGGCGCAGAGGTCATCAAGATCGAACAACCCGTGGGTGGCGATCAAACCCGAGGTTTGATGAATATCGGCGAGGACCAAGGCCTTTCACCCTCCTTTCTCGCCATGAATCTGAACAAGCAAAGTCTGACCCTCAACCTGAAAACACCGCAGGCTGTCGACATCATCAAACAGCTGATTGCTAACACTGACGTTCTGGTCGAGAACTTCAAGGCAGGCACCATGGAGCGTCTGGGACTTGGCTATGACGACTTGAAAGCGATCAAGCCTGATTTAATCTATTGTTCAGTCACCGGTTATGGCCAAACCGGACCCAAAGCCGGCGAAGCCGCTTACGATGGCGCCATACAGGCTTCATCCGGCATGATGTCGCAGAATGGTCACGAACAAACCGGGCCCACTAGAACCGGTTATATGCCAGTCGATATGTCGACCGGTTTGAATACCGCCTTTAGCATCTCCGCCGCGCTGTTTCGACGGGCCAATACCGGATTAGGCCAGCGGATTGATGTTGCAATGATGGATACCGCTATCGTGATGCAAGCACCGCAATACAGTAATTTTCTGAATCAAGGCAACCTACTCGGATTGATGGGTAACGCGTCACCCACCCGCCAACCCACCGCAAACGTGTTCGCGACCAAAGATAGCTTTGTTCAGATCGTCGCCTTGCGTCAGCCTCAGGTCGAAAAATTATTTGCTGCCCTTGAGGCATCACACCTGCTTGAACTTGAGGCGTTCGCCAGCCCTCAAGCCCGGCTCGACAATTACATCGAAGTCGGTCAGGCCCTGACCGACCTGATCAAGCTGGAAACAACTTCACACTGGATGGTTAAATTATCAGCCATCGGCATTCCAACTGCTGAGATCAGGGGCTTGGCAGAAGTCTTCGATGATCCGCAATTCGACTATCGCGCAGTCTTTGAAACGCTGCCACATCCGATTGATGACACCAAGGTGTTCACTGTTGTTAAGGCCGGCTATCTGCTTGATGCTGATGGCCCCATGGTGCGCAACATACCACCCTTACTCGGCCAGGACACCACATCGGTGCTCACTGCTTTAGGCTATAATGAAAGTCAGATAGCCAGCTTACGACAGCAGGGCATTTGTTAACCCCGGCAGCGTCACAGCATTCAAGTTCGACCGCAAATGAGATTAGTGGCGCGCGGCACGCAATAAAGCCTGCGGGGTGTCATTTAACATTCGCCTGCAGGCACGAGTGAAATTTCCAGGATTGTCGTAACCTAATCGCTGCCCCATTTCGCTGGCAGAATATTGTCCCACACTGAGCATTTCTCGCAGATATGACGTCGCCAACTGATCTTTGATCCGTTTCAAACTGGAGTCAGCCGCGTGCAAACGCCGCATCAAGGTTCTGGTTGAAATATGCAAGCTCAATGCAATCTCTGACGCCGTCGGTATCCGAGTCGTTGGCCGGCTTTCACGCACTCGCGACCCATAGGCTTTATTCAGCACCGACCTGACCGCCTCAACGTCAGGATTCGCATACAAGGTTTGCAGTAACTCGGCACACTTGCGCTCAGCCGCTGCGGACAAGGCTTGATCTTTAAGCAAGGAAGACAACATCACCAGTGCACCAGGCAGGACAACCTGCATGGTGGTTGCGCCGAACTCGACTTTGCCCCAAAGGAAATCAGCGTAACGATGTCCATGGGCAGGCATTGGGTAAGGAAAGCGCCAGCGCAATGGCAAACTAACGCGCCCCGTTGTGGCTGTCAGGAAATTTTGAACGATCATCGCTACCGTTTCACAGGCATGGGGAAGTTGGCGACCCATCTCGGCATTGTGGATAAACTCACCGATCAGGTCCTCACCAGACAACATTGTTGCTGCATCCAGTGAGCAGGTGCGAGTTCGAAGATATCGACACAAACTGATCATGCCAGCGCCAACCGTAGGCGCGCTAACCGCTGCCAGCCCCAGCGCACCATGGGCATTAATGCCAAGCCGCTGGCCAAAATCGAAGGCCCAAGCATCATCGGGACTCAGCCGATCGAAGCTATTCACCACCCGCAAATAGACCGACAGTGAAATATAGACGTCGGCCTCCAGCTCACTCAAGCTCAGCCCCGTCGCTTCCAGCAGATCGATCCCCTGCTGGCGCGCCACCTCGATCAGATTGAGCGCGTAGGCCGATGGCATCAAATCCATAATATATTGCCCGTTTGGCACCAAATAACAAAATCATGGCATCATTGGCTATGGTCGGCAATCCTTTTTAGCTCTAATCTTAGCTTTTCACACTAGGCAGTTCAGTCGTTGTGCCCGCCAAGGTCATCAATCATGACCCCGACGCGATCCCGACAAGTCGCCGCAGACACCAGGAGAACCAGATGAGCGAAGCCATCAGCAGACCGGAGTTTCCAGATCCACTTACCATGCCCCTTGAAGACATGGATGTTTCAGACGCCATGCTCTTTAAGGCCGATGCATTCTGGCCCTACTTCGAGCGCATGCGTAAAGAAGACCCCGTCCATTATTGCAAAGCAAGCGCCTATGGTCCTTATTGGTCGGTCACGAAATTTAACGACATTATGGAAGTTGAAAAGAACCATGAGGTTTTTTCTTCCGAGGTCGGCGGCATCACCATCACTGAACGGCAGAATGATTTCAAAACCAGCAGCTTCATTCAGATGGACCCACCGAAACATGATATTCAGCGCAAAACCGTCACTGGCGTGGTCGCACCCACGAACTTATCGTTATTAGAGCCCATTATTCGCCAACGTTGTGGTGAAATTCTCGACGCGCTACCCATCGGCAAAGCCTTTAACTGGGTTGATCTTGTGTCTGTCGAATTGACCACCCAAATGCTCGCGACATTATTCGACTTCCCCTTTGAAGATCGTCGAAAACTGACCTACTGGTCAGACATGGCGACATCGTCGGTGCTCTCAGGCGGTACAACGCCGGAAGACGTGCGAAGAGCCGCATTACTTGAGTGCCTGGAGGTTTTTACCGGCCTGTGGAACGAGCGGGTCAATCAACCTCCCGGCAATGATTTGATTTCGATGCTGGCTCACGGCAAAGAAACTCAGAACATGGACCCAATGGAGTATCTCGGCAACCTGATACTGCTGATTGTTGGCGGCAATGACACCACACGTAACTCCCTGTCTGGCGGCGTCTATTTCCTCAACAAGAATCCTGGCGAATATGCCAAGCTACGTAACAATCTCGATTTGATCCCCAGCATGGTATCGGAAATCATTCGTTATCAGACACCCCTGGCCCATATGCGCCGCACGGCAACCCAAGATTACGTTCTCCGTGGCAAGCACATCAAGAAAGGTGACAAGGTCATCATGTGGTATGTCTCGGCAAACCGTGATGAAGAAGTCATTGATAATCCCAATGCATTCCTCATCGACCGCGATCGTTCGCGCCATCACATGTCATTCGGTTTCGGTCTGCATCGCTGCATGGGCAACCGCTTAGCCGAAATGCAACTGCGCACGGTCTGGGAAGAAATCATGAAGCGCTTCGAGTTTGTCGAAGTTCTGAGTGAGCCAAGCCGAGTACAGTCAAGCTTCGTCAAGGGCTATGATGATTTGCAGGTCATACTTCACCCGAAGCAGTAATGCCTTAGCAAGCCCCTGTAAGAGCCGGAATCAGTTCCGGCTTTTTTTTGCCAAAAACCCCGCGAACCACGCCCATTTTCAGGAGAGCTATTTGGCCTTATCGATCATTTACGCGCGCAGTGAAAATCACTGCATTGGTGACCAAGGTCTATTACCTTGGAACCTGCCGGATGAATTCGCGAGCTTCAATAACATCACCGACGGCAAAGCTATTATCATGGGGCGGCGCAGCTATGAAGACCACAACTGCGTTTTGCCAAATCGGCTCAACATCGTCGTTAGTCGCCAGGTTGATTATCTTTTACCAGCACCAATGATTTTATCTGCTGACCTGATCACTGCACTACAGATTGCCGCAGATTACAGCTCAGAATACTTTATCATTGGTGGCGTGAAGCTGATTTTGGAGGGACTATCACAGGCATCAAGAGTGGTCGAAACCATCGTCCATGCTGAGGTGAAAGGGGATACCTTTTTACCGCCTATGGATTTCAGCCATTACACGAGCGAGATCATCGAACACCATCAAGTCGACGAACATCACGCTTCGGCGTTCACCGTCTGGCAACACACTCGCGCCTGACTCAAAGACTATGACGATAGCGGCGAGCCGGTGGACTCGCCGCTATCGCATCGTTTACTAACGCGCGGCAGAACCTGCTCGATTCCAGCCTTCGTGTGCATCACTCATGTCCAGCAGTTGATCTTCATCAGCCAACAGGCGCTCAAGCGTTGCGTCAACCCCATAGGCGACGCCCTCATTTTTGAAGATACCGGCAATGGCAAAGTTACCGCCACTGGCCATAATGGTTTTGTTGGTAGGCGCATCTTCACGACACATAAACAACACGGCTGGCGTCACGAGATCCGGCGCACGTGCTGGATCAACATTGTTTAGATCCTCATCCCGCCCTGGAATAGTGTTGGTCAAACGGGTAGCCGCAGCCGGTGCCAGCGTGTTCACCTTGATGTTATGGGAAGCACCCTCAATCGCCAGCACATTCATCAGACCGAGCATGCCCATCTTCGCTGCGCCATAGTTAGCCTGACCAAAATTGCCGAATATACCGGATGTCGAACTGGTAAATAAGATTCGGCCGTAGTTCTTCTCATACATAATGGGCCAAGCCGCATGAGTTACATAGGCGGTGCCATTCAGGTGAACATTCATCACCAGATCCCAATCATCGAGAGACATGTTTTTAAAGGACTTGTCGCGCAGAATCCCGGCGTTATTCACCAGAATATCGACGGTGCCGAATTCGCTAACGGCATCGTCAACAATGGATTTTGCGGCAACTCGATCGGAAACAGACGCTTTATTGGCAATCGCAATACCGCCGGCCTGACGAATGTCTTCGACAACCTGGTC
>Ga0209119_1001791_pt1 | contig 20599 bp, 15 predicted proteins | sample COG_03_FD_184747 | JGI IMG/M metagenome (GOLD analysis project Ga0209119, IMG submission 184747) | Pelagic Microbial community sample from North Sea - COGITO 998_met_03 (SPAdes) (version 2) | ecosystem: Environmental > Aquatic > Marine > Neritic zone/Coastal water | place: Helgoland, sampling... | reverse complement strand
GGCTATTATGAGCCATGAAATGCGAACACCTTTAGCAGGTATTGTCGGCGTTATGGATTTGCTTAAAGCAACTAAACTTACGAAAAAGCAGGATCATTATATTCAGATTGCAACATCCTCCAGTGAGATTTTGTTAGAACATATAAATGAAGCACTTGACATATCGCGAATTGAAGGTGGCGCGTTAAAATTATCCCCTCAAGTATTTAGTTTGCAATATTTGGTCAAGTCTTTGGTTGATGTGCTCAAACCACTCGCCAATGAGAAAAAATTAAATCTAGACCTTCAAATGGATAAGAACATTAACTTGCACTTTATTGGAGACAGTCATCGGATTAGGCAGATTTTGACTAACTTATTGGGAAACTCAATCAAGTTTACGGACGAAGGAAGTATCAAATTTGTGATTAGTTGTAGTCATGGATCTGATGTTTCCAAACTTGAATTTAGAATAACTGACACTGGTGTGGGCATCGCACCAGAAAACCATGAAAAGATTTTTGAGGATTTTGTGGCCATTTCCTTTGGTGACAAGCGTCAAACCAGGGGTGATGGATTGGGTCTTTCTATTTCTCGCAAAATTGCACGCCAAATGGATGGCGATATTATTGTGGAAAGTAATATCAACGAAGGTGCTACATTTATCTTGAACTTACCACTGAAACAAGTTGTGAAGAGTAATGTCTTTAAACCTAAAGTATTAGTTTCTCCTGTGAAAAATTTTAAAAAAATCTACGTGCTTGTTGTTGAAGATAGTATTACGAATAGTGAAATTCTTTGCGATATGCTTGAAGGCATGGGGCACAAAGTTAGCAGAGCAATGAATGGATTAGAATCCTTAGACATAGCTAAAAAACAAATATTTGATATCATTTTCATGGATATCAACATGCCAATTATGGGTGGCATCGAGGCAGTACAAAAAATTCGTTCAGGTGGGGGATTAAATTCAAAAACATATATTGTTGGGCTAACAGCGCATGGCAGTGATGAATTTGGTATTGAAGCAGAACAAGCTGGTATGGATTGTTATTACACAAAGCCAATTCGTTTAGTTACTTTGCAAAATATCATTTCAGATGTTGTTTCTGCTGATCCACTTAAAACTCCTAGTGAGTTATCGCCAGTGCTAAAGGAATTATTTGAAACTCTTGGTCGTGAAAAAGTCTTAGGAGTTTCAAAGGTATTTTTTGAAGAATTGAGTCATTTTATTCAACAGTGCAATCAGGGTATTTTTTCTAAAGATAATCATGCATTGGCGGAGGCTACTCATAAAATAAAAGGTGCCGCTGCTATGTTGGGGCTAGATCTGTTAGAAACGACATTTGCTCAACTGGAAAGTGATGCTCGAGAAGGTAATGTCAGAGATTTAACTAATCGCATTCAAAGCCTTGATGATTTTGTGAAGCAGTCAGAAGCTATGTTTGATCATTATGTTTCGTTGAGTGTAAAATAGCCACTCTTAGGTAGTGTAACCTATTCATTTGTATATTTTGTATTCTCCTTATTTGCTATAATCTACCCAACAGCCATGCAGTTTATGAAGTTAGAGCCTGCCATAATTAATTATGATAATCCTGTCTCGAAATGACCAACAGAAATAAGATTAAAAGATTAACTTACATATAACTATTGTGATTGGTGCTCAATGAAAGAACGAAAAGGAATAATTCTTGCAGGGGGTGCAGGTACAAGACTTCACCCTGTTACTATCAGTGTATCAAAACAACTTCTACCTGTCTACGATAAGCCAATGGTCTATTACCCATTAACCGTACTCATGATGGCTGGAATACGTGAGATTATGGTTATTACAACACCCCATGACGTTGAACAGTTTCAGCGCACATTAGGTGATGGTAGTCAGTGGGGTATTTCGTTAGAATACAAAGTTCAACCTAGTCCCGATGGGCTAGCGCAAGCATTTGTTCTGGCCGAAGGTTTTCTTTCTGGCTCCCCAGCAGCATTGATTTTAGGCGATAATATCTTCTTTGGGCAAGAACTGTATAGAGCTTTACAAGATGCAAATGAAATCACCAGTGGTGCCGCTGCCTTTGGTTATAATGTACATGATCCCAAACGATATGGAGTGGTTGGTTTTGATAAAAAAGGTGCGGTGAAAAGCATTGTTGAAAAACCAATTATACCGGCCTCAAATTATGCGGTAACTGGACTTTATTTCGTAGATGAAACTGCACCTGATCGTGCTAAAAATATACAGCCATCTGCCCGTGGTGAAATAGAGATTACCTGTTTATTAAAAAGCTATCTTAATGATGGTCTGCTAAGCTTACATAAGATGGGGGGTGGGTTTGTATGGATGGACGCTGGAACCCATGACGGTCTGCTGGATGCTGGAAATTTTGTTCGTACGCTTACAAAACGTCAAGGCATAGAAATAGGATCTCCAAGTGATGTGGCATTTCACATGGGGTGGATCGATGAAGCTAAATCAACTAGTTCCAAGAAATATGGTTTTGATAAAAGCTTAACCGCTTTTAATTCCTTGAAGCTTGGCCAAGGTGTAAATACCATCGACATCTTCTCTAAAAGTGAGAGTAAAGCTGAGAAGGTTCTTTGCAGCTTAATCTCAAATAATTTGATGGAAAACTATTTATGTAAACCTGAGGAAAATACTGGTTGAATATCAATAGTGAAAATATAGATATGGATCGCAAATATGATCGCGTTGCCTCTTTACTGGATCTAATTCAAAAGGTTGATTTCAATTGAATTTTTATAACCCAAACCATATCCCAATCCTAGACACTTCAGGTGGTGAAATAGACCTAATCAAACTCTCAAATTCACTTTGGCGGGGTAAATGGTTTATGGTTATATGCGTTCTTATTTGTGTTTTTGCCGCTAACTTTTATGTCAAACATATTTCCGTCCCTCTTTATCCAGCAACTGCAAAAATTGCATTGCAAGAGGGTGAGCCTAAGAAAATACTTACTGACATCGAAAGCATCAATTCTAATGGACCAATATCAGATACGGGTATCAATACTGAGCTAGAAATTTTACGATCGCGTGATCTTGTTGAAAAACTTGTTGATACGCTTGAGCTTACAAGTCAACCTGCTTTCAATCGGCACATGCAAATACCCACGCTTTTTGATCGTGTTATAACACAACTTTTAACTTTTTTTAGCTTGGCGCCTAAAAAGTCAAAATCAATTTTATCTTCAGAGAAAGTCCGGTCAAATGTAATTAAATCTGTTCTTGAAGCTATGGAATTTTCGATTACCAAGAACACTCGTGTAATCAATATTACAGTTATTACAACTGAAGCTAATTTATCTGTTCTTATTGCAAATAAAATGGCCACGCTGTATATTGAAAACCAGATTCAAGTGAAACTAGACACTCTCGCAAATGCTACTGAATTTCTGTCCAAACGTACTTCTGAATTAAAGTATGAGTTTGAGAAATTGAAAACAAAATTGACTAATTTTTCTGGTCAATCAGAAATCGTCAACCCCAAAGTTCTTAAGGCGCAAGAGAAACAGCTTCACGACTTGCGCATGCGTATTTTAGAGTCACGAAAGCTTGTTTCAATAGAGAATAATAGACAAACAATCTTAAGGTCTCTAAGTGGCTCCAGCAATTTAAAAGAATTTATTGGCTACGCAGATAATTTTCGTCTCAATCGCGTTTTTTTGCAGTACAATAATAATAAAATATCTCTCGAAGATCTCAATATAGAGCTAGACCGCTTTAAATTAAATATTGAAGCAGAGGCAGGACGAAAACAAAATCAACTGAGGGCTTTTAAACAATCTGAGGCTCTTTTAGCAAATCAGATTTCTGTTCAGTCCCAAGAGTTAATTGTTTTTCAGCAACTTGAGCGGGAGACAGAAGCTGCTCGCCTCCTTTATGAAAGCTTTCTAACTCGTCTTTTAGAGATGAATGTACAAATGGGCCTTGAAACGGCTGATGGACGCCTTTTATCCAAAGCGATCGCATCTGGAGCGTCCAGCCCAACACAAAACAATATTTTGTTAAATGCAGGCCTTATTGGATTAATAATTGCTGCCATTATCTTGCTCATACGAGAAATGCGTTTTTCGGGATATCGATCAATAAACGATTTGCGCAATAATATTGGCCATAGTGTGCTTGCGTCCGTACCGCTCATTCCCAAACAAGAAAGAAATGCCATTATTGACTACCTAAAGGACAAGCCAAACTCAGTTGTTTCGGAGGCGGTTCGTAATCTCCGTACATCTATTCTCATGTCTGATTTAGATCAAATTCCTCAAGTTATCATGTTAACGTCGTCTGTTCCCAAAGAAGGCAAGACAGTACTCACTTTTGCCCTTGCTCAGAACATGGTCGGATTGAATAAGCGTGTTCTTTTAATAGAAGCTGACATACGGAGGCACACCAGTTCCGTCAATATTGATAGAAAAAATTTAGTTCCACTTCTTGATCTCCTTTCAGGTGATAAACAACTTAAAGATGTGGATCCATTCGTTGAAGAGCTGGGATTTGATATCCTCACGGCGACAAGGAGTAATATAAATGCCGCTGATCTTTTCTCATCTTTAAGATTTTCCAAACTTATTACTGAACTGCGAGAAAATTATGACTATATACTTATTGACTCTCCTCCTGTTCTGTCCGTTCCAGATGCTCGCGTCATTGGCTCCTTTAGTGATGCCAATATCTACATAGTTCAGTGGAATAAGACTACCCGAGCGCAAGTTTCTCAAGGACTTGATATGCTTTCAAGCGTTGGCGTTAGAACAGCTGGTCTTGTTCTGAATCAGATCGACCTTAATACGATTAAAAATTATGGCTATATCAGCCAGTATGGATACGGCGATTATGGATCTGGGTCTTATTATGAAAATTAATTATAGGCAGGGAGTTTTGGCAGTATTTTTCTCATTATTTGCTCCCCTTAAAATATTCCAACTTGCAATTAAGTGGTTAAAACAGAATTTTGATATGAGTTCTATAAATCGCTTATTATTGGTATTCATATTACTTACTCTAAGTGGATGCGGTATTGCGTATCATGCCTCTCATATACAAGACAATTCACTGAATATTCAAATTATTAATCTAACTCCTCAAACAATTTCTGAAGCTAATAGCTCGCCTTATGAGCCTCAAAGACTTCCACTGATTTTTTCTTCTAGTGATGAGCGGACCTTCCGGACTAAAAAAAATAATACATTAACAAACCCAATACTTGGCCCTAATAAATACTCTGGTGTGATAAAAACAAGTTTTCCTGAGCCATCACAGCCAATTCCATATATCATAGGTGTGGGTGATGTCGTTATGTTAAGTACGCCTGGGGCTGAGAATGTTGTCGAAGCTCTGAATAGTCTTATTGCATCGCAGAACAAGCGACAGGGCTATACCGTTCAAAGTGATGGAGCCATCTCCATCCCCGACATAGGGCGTGTTATTTTAGGAGGACTTACACTTAACGAAGCTGAGGATGCTGTTTTCCAAAAACTTATTGAGGCGGCAGTGGTCCCCTCATTTAGCATTGAAATCGCTGAATTTAATTCTCAGAGTGTCTCTGTAGTTGGTTCTGTATTGTCTCCAGGAATAGAGCCTATTACTTTGCAACCGCTCTATCTTGGTGAAGTTATATCCCGCAAGGGTGGTATTACTATTGATAATGCTTTTGTCTTTATTCGTCTATATAGGAACGGCTCAATTTACCAATTTTCTGTTTCAGAGCTTTATAACCAGGATAGATTTTTTAATTTTCTACTTAAAGATGGCGATAGGATCGTCGTTCAGACCACTGAAGAATATAATAACAATATTGGCCTTCGCCAAACGGCAAGATTCCTTGCTGTTCAAGAGAATGAATTGATAATGGAGGCTCAGGCAAACTCTTCAATGAGTATCCAATTGAAGCTTCAGTATGGAGCTATTCCAAGGGAATATGTTTATATAATTGGTGAAGTAGGAATGCAGTCTCGTTTTACGCTTCCTTTTGAGGATAAGGCTGTACTTGCAGATGCACTTTTAGATAGTAAAGGGATCTTGCCTTTGTCGGGTAATCCTAAACAGATATATGTCATCCGAACGATTGAAAATCAGAAAGACTCCACATCCATTTCAGCTTTACATTTAGATGCTACTAATGCGGCTAACTTCGTTTTTGCCACACTCCTTGAACTAAGGCCTAAGGATATTGTCTTTGTGGGAACTCAACCCATTACCAACTGGAATCGTATGATTAACCAGATTTTACCTTCACTTCAATTATCTAAGAAATAAGTTTGCTCCCAAAAAGATACTTTTTTATTAAAAAATAACATAAAAATATTATTATGGTGAGTTAAATAGACAATTGATAATTTGAGAAGCTAAAAGTTATAGAAAGTTCAAATTTATTTTATGTTGATCAGAAAAATCCCTGAAGGTCTAACGAAATTATTTTACAAATTGAGATAAATTATCAATAAATAATTTGATATGCGTTTTACTAGAGAAATATTGGATTTAAAGGATCCAAATACAAAATGAGAATTACAAAAACATTTTATAGATGAGCTGCAAAAAAGCCACTTGCTTTAATTTAATGCGAACCTTGTGAGTGCATTATAACAGATTAAATTAATCGCATTGAAATAGTTATGGATATTGCGACATGCATAAAAATACGTTCTTTAATTCTATTTCTAATACATTAAAAGAAGGTACACTTTAGTATAGTTATATGTTCTTTATAAGATTTTATTTTTCTTATTTTCCATTTTATATCCAATTTTTCTAAGTTTCTATTGATTGAGAATGGCATCACTAAAATATGAAGTACCCGTTAGTCTTCAAAACTCTTCAATCATAGATTTATGTTATACATCAATTTATGAAAAAAGGCACTCAGCAGTTAGCCTTCATGCGGTAGCTATGAAACATTAAGAAATTATGAAGAATCGAAATAAATATCCAATTTATTTTTGTAAACTAAATAGTTTATATGAAAGTATTCAAGTTTTTATAATGAGAGTTGACTTAAAAGATGTGGAAGCTTTTGATTAAGTTTTGTTATTTAATTATGCTAAATAATGAGCATAAAGTACAAGTAAGAACTAATCAAATTCAAGCGAGCTAAATTTGATATTTATGTGCCATAAGACGTGAAATATTTAGATAAAAATATTGATGGTATTCTACTGTACTCTATGAGTGTCATAATTACCTTTTGCCTATTTGGCTGCAATTTTAGGTAATATAACATTATGAGCTTGTACAAGATGAAAAGCTTTATTTTCGCCTGTTGTGCTTTCTGTGATTAATCAATTTTTCAGCACCAAACTTACAAGGAGTTTTATTGGTGTCTCAGCACAATATCTTTTAGGTGTTCTGCTGTTATTTGTGATGAACATTGTACTGGCGCGAACCATGAGTGTATCAGATTTTGGAACATTTGGATTTGTCCTTTCATTGTCGACAGTTTTATCCATTCCTGTTTCGGGTGGGCTGTCGATGTTGTTAACCAGAGAAATTGCTGGATATACGCAGACGTGCAACTGGTCAGCTTATCGTGGTCTCGTGAAGGTTGCTTATTGGTGGGTAATTTTGGCCAGCATTATTTGTGGTCTAGCCTTAATTTGCTTAATTACAATTATAGAGCGAGTTCCCACCCATCACTTTTTCATTGCTTTTTCTCTTGTTCCTATAGTTGGATTCAATATGATCCGTAATGGCATTTTAAAAGGTTTAGGCCATCCGATTCTTGCCGAAGGGCCAACCATGATTTTGCAGCCAATGCTATTAATTATAGCTTATCTTATGTTGGCTTATCTTGGCTTGATTTCTGCCATTAATGCGCTCCTCTTTTATTTTGTTGTTATCTTTATTGTGTTTGGAATGACCTCAATGATGATGTTTTGGGTTCAACCGTCTTCGGTATACGCTGCAAAATCTGATATGATAGACAAACCACTTTGGTGTAGGGCTTTGCCTCCTTTTATGTTGATGAGCGCAACAACACTTCTTAGCACACAGATTGCAATTTTAATTGCAGGGTTCATGGGGAAGGACGAAGTGGTTGCTTATATCAGGGTTGCAGAACGTGGGGCGATGGTTAGTATTATTCCATTTCACGTTTTATCATCAATTATTAGCCCACAAATAGTTGCTGCTATTAGGTCTAGTGATATTAGAGAGCTAAGGGATATTGTGCGGAGATCCTCCCAGTTAATGTTCTTTTCGGCTCTTCCTTTTGTAATAATAATCTTGTTATTTGGAGAACAAATTATTGATCTACTATTTGGTTCCAAATATGGCAAAAATTCTTACTTACCAATGGTTATAGTTTCTGTGACCCAAGTTTTTTTGGGGGCATTTGGCCTTACTGGCTTGCTATTGACAATGGGAGGACAGGAGCGAGAGATTTTAATCTCACAGATTTTGGCACTGTGCATCAATTTCATACTTTGTATTATGCTTATTGGTCCCTTTGGTGCAGTGGGAGCATCCATAGGGGTTGCAGTTGGGCTTCTAGTATCTACTGCTATCAATGTGTTATTGATAAAGCGCTATTTTGGTTTTACTCCAGGTATCTTTATGCGTCAGTGTTTTAAATTTTGATAGTAATATGCTGATATATTTTTCAAATTTACATAAGTCAAAAGTTTCAATTGCAACAGGATTTTTTAGATTAAAATGTTCAATGGATTATTAAATTTTTTATTCATTAAACTGGTCTGAATGCAGAATAATTGCTTGCGATGATCGACTTTGCTACCAGTAAGGAAAAATCACCTGTATTTACTACCTAAACTTATTAAGAAGTCCGTTCCATTTAGTGAGTTTCTTTCCGATATGGAAGTGTTTGACGTGGTTTCAGTAGATGAAGGTGGGCAGTGTTATGCTGTTATAGCTGCGAGATCAAACGCACGCTGGTGGCTAATTCCATTGGGGAATTCTCGCGCAGCGGCAGCAGGGCTTGAAATGCTTCAGCCTATATCTCTGCCGGCCAAGATTGCAAAAATTATGGCGTTAATTATCACTAAGTTTGGTTCGCAATGTTTGTTAGGTAAAGGTATTTTACGTTTATCGGGTCTACCCAATCTGGGTGAGACATTTAGTGGGCGTATGGCATACATGTCCTTTTTCACTGGAACTGATGGACCGCATCGTAAGACAACAATGCAGTTTATGGACAGCGGTGGTGTTATCTTGGGCTATTGCAAAATGTCTCGCAAATCACATATTCGTCCCTATCTTCGTAATGAAGCAGATATGCTTGCCCATGTCGCAGCCATAGGATTGCGTTCTGCCAATATACCTAGCGTGCTGGCCTATCGTGATGATGCGGCGATTACATTATTAGTCACTGACAGTTTGAAATCTAACAATTATATAGTTCCAAGAATTTTAGGCACAGATCATATTGCTTTTTTGGTTGAGCTTAAGATGCATACCGAATATGTTGGTTCGGGAAGGTTGTTAGACAATCTTGCTGCACAAAGGCAAGATATTGAAGGTAGGTTTTCTGCACAGGTGGGGCCTAAATGGTTGGCTCGTTTAGTGAGGGTTGAGAAAAAACTGCGGCCTTATGTTGATAAAATTCCTTTATGTCTTTGCCACGGTGACTTCACACCTTGGAACACTTTTATTCAGGGGAATAGGCTCTATGTATTTGATTGGGAATACGCACGAGTTGACTGGCCAGTTGGTTTTGATTTTATACATTTTAGCTTAGCTACAATCCCTCTGGCTCAGCAAGAACGAGAATTACCAGGATTACTTAAAAAGTTGGTTAGCACTCAATTATTGTCTGACGAAAAAGCTGCCCAAATTGCGATGCTGCTCTCTCTCTATTGTCATGCACTGTTTTATATTTGCCGATTGATGGTTTCGCAAAGATCAATAATTCAGTGGCACGAAGGTCCTACGCGAGCAGCATTAATTGACAAACTACTAAAGCTGGAAGGTCTTGATACATAATTGCCAGGCAATATTTTGTTTGGTTAATGAAAATCATTTATAAAAAACTGAGAAAATTTCTTTATTTACTTACTAAATTCTTCATTCAAACTTGGAACAGATCTACGACTTATTTTAGTCAAAATCACGATAAAATAGAATTGATCTGTGTAAAGGGCAGTAGCTAAAATGCAATCTATGATATGATATCTCGGGGCCTTGTTATTACTCCACGACATTTTTTGGTATTTATTTTCGTATCATACGCTGTAGTGATATCATTCTTCATTGACTCTGGGCTACGCAATTATCTAGTGCTTGTTGCTGCGATTACTGGTGGTGTCTTGTTTTTTCAGCTACCCCTTGTCCCTCAGCGGCAAGCGTTTATGGCGTTTTTGGTTTTATCAATTATGACAGTAAATACTATTCTTCAAGATGGTGCTGAGGAGTTGGGCTCTATTGCGCTAACATCTATTTATGCCACAGGATACTTTGCTGTAGCGAGTCTCCTAGATCAGATCAAAGACAAGCGGGGCTTTTTGATTAAAGTAATGAATAGGCTTGTTTATGCATTTGCTATCCTATCTGTAGTCCAATTACTAACTTCATTGATGGGGTTTCCTGTTCCTAACCTGATTGCCTCGAAAGGTCTTTGGAGCTATAATTCCTTATCAAATGAACCATCACAGCTTGGCAGGGTTGTTGGTATCATAATGCTCTCTTGCGTAATCTTGTCTCGATTGCAAGGGGGACAAGAACAATCAAAAGTTTGCAGAAAGCTCGTGATAGCGTTTTTGACAACAATGTTATTGAGCGCTAGTTCGCTTGCAGCAATTGCAATACTGGCGGTCTACTTACTTTCACGTTCTCTACCTTGGTTTGTCTTGATTGTGATGGTTAGTTTGTTAATGTGGCCCTTATTTTTTATTATTGATTTTGAAGTAATTGAGAGGTTTGTTGGATTAATATCCAATCTTATTTCGCTCGATCTTGGTCGGGCTTTAGAAGAAGAACACAGTGGAGCCATACGAATTGCTCCTTTGTTAATTTATCTCCGCGATATGTCCATCACTGAAATGGGTTTTTGGTTAGGTTATGGTAGCGAAGGTTTGTTGGTTTTTTTTCAAGATAAAATTCCTGGAGTATCATCAGGTGTTATTTTTGGAGGATTCTTGCCTGTATTTGCTGTGAAGTATGGTATCTTGACCTTCTCTTTTTTCATCTGGATCTTTGTTTTGTGGCATTTAAATCGGGCAACGTTACCATTAATCGCTTTTTGGTTAATTTTTATTACTAATTCAGCTTTTAACACTCAAGTTTTCTGGTTTGGTCTGATTGTCATCCAAATGGTTTGGTCAGCTAGCCGCGAAGTTTTTACTGAACCAGAAAGTAAAGGATTATGAAAATTCTAATTTCAGCATATGCGTGTGAGACAGGGCGAGGCAGTGAGGGTGAGAATGCTTGGAGAATAGTGCATGAGTTGGCCAAATTCCACCAAGTACGTGTCGTAACCCGAGCTAACCTGCGCCACATACATAACGCTGCTTTTGTTGGTACTGGCAAACCTTTAGGGCTTTCGTTTGAATATTTTGATTTGCCTTGGGTTTTCCGTTTCTACAAAAAGGGAAAACGTGGCTTCCTTTTATACTACTACCTATGGCAGTTCGGTGTGACCTTTTTAGTTCGAGGTATGCTGCGCAAGGAGCCAGCAGACGTGCTTCACCACTTAACAGGCGGAATGGACTGGATGCCGGCTGGTTTAGCTTTATGCTCTGGACCCTTTTTGTGGGGTCCAGTTGGTAGTGAAAACACCCACCCAATAATTCTGCGACATCAGCCTATACAGTCGCGTTTAAAAGCCAGTGCACGGGTTATCATACGTTGGATAATGCGGAACCTAGATCCATTTACAAGGATCACAGGCTTGCGAGCAAATGTTGTTCTTAGTCACACTCCTGAAACCATGCCCAAAAGATATGCAAAGCGTCTCAAGCCCTTTATGCAAACATGCATTGCAGATCTTCCGAGCCTTGCACGACCAAAAACTAACTTTATCCGCCAACCATGCCTCAAGATTGTTTATGCAGGGGAACTTAAAGACTGGAAGGGTGCCCAGATGGCACTTGAGGCTAGCCTTATGCATTTTGAGACCAGCGCTGCAGCCGAGTTAGTTGTGATTGGTGACGGCCCACTCAGAAATAAGTTGCAAGGTGTATGCATAGCTCATCCAAATGGAAGCCAAGTACGATTTCTTGGCAAAATGCCAATGTCTCAGTTGATTGAAGAACTTCATTCGGCAGATTTATTTCTCTACCCCAGCTTTCATCACGGACTAGCAATCATTGTATTGCAAGCGATGCTTACTGGTATTCCAGTAATATGCATAGAAGGTGACGCCATTGGACGCGCCATAAGACAAGAAGCTGGAATCACCGTACCATTGTTGGAAAATGAACCACCTGCAGTAGCTTTGGCACAAGCCATTTCCCGTTTAGCAGAAAATGAATCACTTCGTGTAGAACTAGCAAAAAATGCCCGCAGAATTGCTCTAGAACGCTATTCCTATGTTACGCTGGCAAAAGAAATATCAGAAATCTACTCCAGCCTTGCTAATCCACTACGTTCTGGAGGGGATCAAGATGTTTGAAATGTCAAACCCTTCTAGTCGCTTGTATTCAGTGCAGGCGCTACGCGCCATTGCAGCATTACTGGTTGTAATCTATCACGCTACCGAGGCTACGCTGCGCAATGTCAGAAGTGGAGGAGAATATAGCGCAGCTTTAATTTTAGATATAGCATGGTTGGGAAATGTTGGTGTTGATATTTTCTTCGTTATCAGCGGTTTCATTATGGTCTATGCCCATTTTGATCATTTTGGAAAATCAGGATCCCCCATTCGCTTTCTTGTTAAACGACTTATCCGTATTGTCCCAAATTATTGGCTCCTCACCATCTTTGCCGGGATTATTATATTTTTTGCTCCACATTTTTCGCAGCATGGTCGGGAAGCGGAAATTCCTTGGATCTTTGCATCTTTGCTCTTTATCCCTTGGACTTCAGCTGCGGGCATTCCGGTACCGATTATAGGGCTTGGCTGGACACTTAACTTCGAAATGTACTTTTATGTAATTTTTTCCATAGCGCTCATTTTTAAAAGACGAAGTGCAATTCGTGGTCTGACCCTTTTTTTTATTATGTCTATCGCATTTGGTTACGTGTTCGATTATAAAAATACATTTTTATCACAGGCCACACATTGGTTGCTGGCAGAATTTCTTCTTGGTATTTTTCTGGGACTTGCGTTTAAAAATGGTAAATCTATTTCTAATAAACTTGGTGTTGTTTTAATTACAGTGAGTTGTGTGTTGATGGCGCTCGCTCTCATGTTTAAAGCAGATGGCACATTACTTCCAATCTTAAGACTTGCTCTATTTGGAGGTTCTGCTGCTTGTCTAGTAGCTTGTCTGACGCTGACTCCATTATCGCATAAATTGCATTTTCCGCGTTTAATCCTGCTCTTGGGAAATGCCTCATATTCACTCTATTTAACACATGTATTTACGCTACCAGCCACGTTGTTTGGGTTTCAGTACTTACCCTTTTATCTTTCTGGTTGGATAATCATCGTATTACTTGTCATCATCTCTATCATTGTGGGGGTAATTTTTTATACGCTCATCGAAAAACCAATACAGCAATTCATTCAAGTGTATCTCTCGTTACGAACTAAAAAGATTGCTATATGACTTATAAAATTTGTGTTTCTGTAATTGTGTGCTGTTACAACTCATCAGCAACTCTTTCTCAAACACTGGAGAGCCTTGTAGCACAGGATTTCGTTGATTTTGAGATTATTGCGATCGACGATGGCTCGACCGATAATACTCTCATCATGTTGTGTGATTACGCCAAACTTGAGCCGCGACTGCGGGTGTTGGAGAATGGCAGCAACTGTGGAACTGCTTATACCCGCCAACGCGGGCTTGATAATGCGCGCGCGCCATTTGTGATGTTTGTTGACTCTGACGACATCGCGCAACCTCGCCTCATTGGGCGTTTGCAAGAGACGCTAAGTAACGACACTGATCTGATGGGTGTGGGATGCTATACGACTTATTTTGTTGTTGAAGAAAAGGACCTTGGCACCCAGTGCGTTGGCCCCGAAAGTCTCATTGCATTCGAACGCATGTATCGTGAAGCCAAACTGTTATTTATGGTGCCTTGCACGCTTTTTCGTAAAGTTGACGCATTGGCGGTGGGTGGCTACCGGCAAGACATTATGCCCAACTCGGCAGGCATTCGCTATGAGGACTTCTCTGAGGATCTTGACCTGTGGTGCCGGATGTCTGACCTTGGAGTAAGGTATCGTTATTTCCTGACCTTGCCGGAAAGCTTGTTACGTTACCGAAAGCCGATTGAATCACTTTCAACTAAGAACTTTGTATATATGCAAATCAAGATGCGCTGGATCAAGGATTGTCTGAAACGTCGCCGTTCTGGAAAGTGTGAACGCAGCTTGGCTGAGTTCATTAATTCTCGTTCGAAATGGAAACGGGTTGGAGATTGGCGCTCAGACAAAGCTGCTGGGTTTTATAAGAATGCTGGTTTTGCCTATGCTAATAAAAATTTTTTGCTGCTAGCGTGGTACCTCCTGCTTACTGGATTAATTTCGCCCAAACTGATTTATCAGAAGGCTGCGACACAGAAGGTGAGGCATTGAAACAAATAATTTCTGACAGCCAGGGTTTGTTTGAGGCAGAGGTACTTAAGGCGCTGTTTGATAACATGGCTGAGCTAAGTCTGCGTTATGCTGTGCTTCGTAACTACGAGGACCTTCCCAATAGAATTGGCGCACGCGACATTGACATAGTGGTTCATCCGGAAGATCTTCGCGCTGCCTGCGAATTGGTGGTCCGGATTGCTTTTGAGAAGGGCCTGAGGATGGCCAACCATTACGCTGACGAACGCTTGACACAGTTTGCGCTGGTTCGACGCAACGCAATGGGTGAAATTCATCAGATCAAGATAGATTTCTTTATACGATCTGAGGTGTATGGAATTGAGACTATGTCAGCTGTGGTGATGTTACGGGATTTACGCCAATTTAATGGTGTGCCTGTGGTAGCGGATACTGTGCTTTTGCTGGATAAATGGTTGTTTCATTTGATGGTTGGTCGACCGCTACACGCCAAGTACGATGTGTTTTTTGCGTCTATAGCTCGAGCTGAGGCCGCTGCCTTGATCTGCATTCTCACCCGAGCTCTACCTTCTGCCCGCGCAGAAGAACTAGTTGGTGAGTTAGCTTTGGGAAGAGGCTCGAAGCTAGTGTTATCCTTACCAGAACGTAGCCGAGCGCTATCTAGGCTCTGGACTGCGCAGGGTGTCTCAGCCTTAAGTAATAGTGTTCGCTTTTTAGGCTTCCGATTGCGCGACCTGCTTCGACCGCATGGAGTGTTTATGTCTGTCAGTGGGCCGGACGGATCGGGCAAGACAACCGTGATAAACTTGGTGATTGCCCAGCTCCGCATTATCTACGGCGATGACTTGGTGGAATATGCACATTTTCGCCCAAATTTGCTGCCGCGTATTGCAGAAGTTGTAAAAAAGATTCTTGCAGTCGAGAAAGTTGATAAGAATTATGACCAGCCCTATCGAGGTGTTCCCTCTGGTTCCATTGGATCAATGGTGCGGCTGGGGTACTATTGGCTTGATTATTTTATTGGCTACCTGTGTGGTGTCTGGCCAGTGATCCAGAAGCGTAAGATAATACTTTTCGACCGCTATTACTACGACATGGTTGTTGATTCTCTGCGCTGCCGAATATTACTGTCAAAGAGTGTACTTAGATTAGTAGGGTGCCTTCTGCCGCTACCAAAATATGCTTTTTTTATCAAGGTGGACCATAACGAAATCTATCGACGGAAACAGGAATTGACTCTAAAACGGATCACCATGCTTAACTCCCAGTACGTAAACCTTGTCGAGCGTGGGTGGTTGATCGAGGTGGATAATAATGGAACACCAGAAAAAGCTTCCGCAGAGATAGTTAATCACATTGTAACTCAAAGGCATCTTCAGTCATTGCGAAGGTTAGGGTGATTGTTTTTTGCCACTTACTTAACGACCAATCAGGTAGTCCTATGGTACTTCGCTCAACGCTCGAAGCACTGGATGCCCATCAAAATGGATTACTATTCATAGGTTCACATGGACGCGGCGTTTTAGAAGGTGCTAACGTGACGACCAGGCGCTATTGGTATCGTCGAAGTCGTTTTCGTATCGTGACATTATTTAACTATTTACTAAGCCAAGTTTTGCTTTACTTGGCATTGTCTCGGTCACGGAATATTCCCTATGATGCCACCATCTTCGTCAACACGTTAATGCCTTTTGGGGCAATGCTATGGGGTAGGCGCACGGGGCGAAAGGTAATTGTGCATATACATGAGGTTTCTATAACACCCAACCTTCTACGTCGCTTTCTGATGGAGTGTGCTTCTCGTTGTGCGGATCAATTGCTTTATGTATCACATGATCATTTTGATCGTTTATCGATCGTTGGTCCATCTTCCAAGATTGTTTTTAATCCAGTCAATCCAGTGTTCATTAAGGCAGCAGAAAACGTGTGTTATGCTCCGCGACGTTCAGGTGTGTTTGAGGTGTTAATGCTAGCTTCTTTACGTGGTTACAAAGGAATTGAAGAATTTATGGCTCTAGCGCGCGCTTTCCGTGATCGTGAAGATATATGGTTTACGTTAGTGCTAAATGCAGAGACTACAGAGGTAGCAACATTAAAGAAACGTTATCCTAACGCTAAAAATGTCAGCTTGTTACCACGCACTAATAATCCATGTGATTTTTATGCACGGGCAGATCTACTTGTGAACCTTAGCCGCACTGACCAGTGTATCGAGACTTTTGGTTTAACCTTGGTAGAGGCAATGACATTTGGATTGCCAGTGATTGCTCCTCCTGTTGGTGGTCCTAGAGAAATTGTTTCGAACGGGATTGAAGGCTATTGTATTGACTCGCGCGACAGCTCAGCACTTCAGGTGGCAGTTCTTGAATTGGCCGACAATCCATGCAGAACAATGAAGATGTCACAAGCTTCGTTACAACGCGCAAAAGATTTTACTCACGATAACTATGCTAAAGCTTTGCATGATGCACTCAATGGTCGTGGTAAAATAATAGCAAAATGAAGATCGCAATCCTTGGTTCAGTTGGCGTGCCAGGCCGTTATGGAGGGTTTGAAACTCTAGCTGAGAATCTCGTTCATCATCATAAGCACACAGCTCATAGTGCCAAGCTAACCATTTGGTGTTCAGCTAAAGGAATCTATGATTATCCCAATCATTTTGAAAGTGCAAATTTACGTTATGTGAACCTTCGTGCAAATGGTATACAGAGTATTCTTTATGACATGATTGGTCTTTGGCAGGCGGTTATTTCTGGTCATGACCGTATCCTGCTTTTAGGAACATCAGGTGCATTGGCATTGCCATTAATTAGGCTATTTAGTCGAGCTTGCATATTCACAAATATAGGAGGAATCGAGTGGAAGCGAGAAAAGTGGGGTAGGTTAGGACGCTTGGTGTTACGTGCTTCAGAATGGGCTGCGGTGCGATTTTCACACAATGTGATAACTGATAATCAAGCCATTTCTGATTATATAAATAAAACTTACGGTATTGAATCATACCTTATAGCCTATGGTGGTGATCACGTACTAGAATATGCTGGAGAAGCAGATTTAGTCACCAATCTTCCTGAACGCTTTGCGCTAGGACTTTGTAGGATTGAGCCGGAAAATAATATACACATAATTCTTGAATCAATGGCCAAGATAGATACGCCACTCGTTTTTGTAGGGAATTGGGAAAATAGCGTTTATGGGCGTGAACTAAAACTTCGTTATGGTAATCATCTAAATATGTACTTGCTTGATCAAGTCTATGACCATGCTGTTCTATATTCTTTGCGTTCACGAGCCTTGTATTATATTCATGGCCATTCAGTTGGTGGTACCAATCCGGCTTTGGTTGAGATGATGCATTTTGGTATACCTATTTTTGCGCACGGCTGTGTATTCAATAGGCATAGTACTGAAGACAAAGCATACTATTTTGAGACATCAGAAGAGCTTATTGAGCTATTGCATAATCTCGACGCCAAAGAGGTCGTTGGTGTCAGCACAGATATGCGCGAGATTGCACAACGCCGCTATGTTTGGGATAAAATTTCTAAGGATTATTTTGTGCTTCTAGAAAGTGATTAAATAGACATGCAATAGAATTATGGCCAAACTAAAATTGTAAAATAGGTGAAGAAACGATGTATATAGAAGGAACAAAATTGACTGGAGTAAAGTTAGTAAAACCAAAACGATTTGATGATCAACGGGGTTTCTTCGTAGAGAGTTACAACCGTAGGGTGTATTCAAGACTGGGTATTGTTGCTGATTTTGTTCAGGAAAACTATTCGATGTCCGAATTAGCTGGTACGGTACGCGGTTTGCATTTTCAGGCGCCTCCTTCAGCCCAAGATAAACTGGTGCGGTGTGGGCGGGGATCTATTTTTGATGTGGCTGTTGATATTCGAACTGGGAGTTCAACCTATGGGCAATGGGTTGGATATGAGTTGAGTGCGGAAAATGGTGCCCAGCTTTATATTCCGTCAGGTTTTGCACATGGTTTTGTCACTCTTGAGCCCAAAAGTGAGATTATCTATAAATGCAGCGATTATTATAATTTCAAAGCAGAAGGCTCTATACGATGGAACGACCCTAAGCTGGGCATTGAGTGGCCGGTGATTGATGCTTCAATCATTAAAGTTAAAGACGCAAGAGCACCGATGCTTTCCGAGTTGAACAGCCCGTTTTATTTTGAAGAATAAACACATGAAAATTCTTATAACAGGCGGTGCAGGTTTTATTGGCTCTGCTGTGGTACGGTTGGCAATAGCACGCGGTTACAGCGTAGTGAATCTTGATGCGCTGACTTATGCCGCTAATTTGGCTAATGTGGCAATGGTCGCTCAAAGCCCCCTATACTTCCTAGAGCGCGTTGATATATGTAATAGAAACGCGTTGGATGCAGTTTTTAATATTCATCAACCAGATATTGTTTTGCATCTTGCGGCGGAGTCCCATGTTGATCGTTCAATCGATGGACCGGCTGATTTTATTAATACTAACATTATTGGCACCTTCAATATGTTGGAGGCAGCACGCAAATATTGGATAAAAAAAGATAGGCCTGTTAGTTTTCGCTTTCAACATATTTCGACTGATGAGGTTTTTGGGTCATTGCTTGCTGACCCTACGGCAAAGTTCACAGAATCTACTCCTTACGATCCTCGCAGCCCTTATTCTGCTTCCAAAGCTGCATCAGACCATCTGGTGCGTGCTTGGTATAAAACCTATGGCTTGCCAGTGGTGCTGAGTAATTGCTCCAACAATTATGGGCCCTACCACTTTCCAGAAAAGCTCATACCTTTGATCATTCTGAATGCATTGTCAGGAAACCCACTACCAATCTATGGCAACGGAAGTAATATTCGTGATTGGCTTTATGTGGAAGATCATGCTGATGCGCTGTTATTGCTGGCTACCAAAGGTGAAATTGGACGAAGTTATAACATTGGTGGTGAAAATGAACGCACTAATCTACAGCTAGTGAAAACAATTTGTAGCATACTTGACAGAATGCAGCCACTTGATAAAGGCAGTTATGCTAATCTGATTACCTTTGTCACAGACCGTCCTGGACATGATGCGAGATATGCGATTGATGCGAGCCGCATTCGTAAGGAATTTGGTTGGGAACCCTCGGTTAATGTGGAAGATGGTTTGGAACGCACAGTGCGCTGGTATCTTGAAAACGAAGATTGGTGGAGCCCACTGCTAGCACATAAGTTTGTTGGTCAGAGATTAGGAATTGCCAAATAAATGAACATACGCCTTTCTTTTCTATCAAAAGGCCGTGTTAATAATCTTAACTTAATTCGAATGCTAGCTGCTATTGGTGTACTCATTTCGCATTCATTCCCACTTACCCTTGGAAGAGGCACAGGCGATTTTATATCTAATTTATTTGGTGTAAAAATTGGAACATCGTCTCCATTTATTAATATCTTAAGTTCTTTTCCTGTAGTATTAGTCTTCGCTACCTTTTCATGGCATATAGTAGAAAAGCCTGCATTATGCAGGAAAATATTGGTTAAAGTAAAAAGCTAAATGTTCTCCAAAAATAATCAAATCCTTGTTTTTGGTCGTACGGGGCAGGTTGCAATGGAAATACAACACTTAGCCCAAGTTCAAGCATTGGGTCGCGATATAGCTGATTTATCATATCCTGATTCATGTATTGCTGCTATAAATACTCTTCGACCCCGCGCAGTAATCAATGCAGCAGCATTTACTTCCGTCGACCGTTGTGAGGAAGAAAAGGAGTTAGCATTGACCATCAACAGTGTGGCTCCAACTGCTATGGCTCAAGCCTGCGCCATGTTAAACATACCCTTAGTGCACATCTCGTCTGATTATGTGTTTGATGGTTTAGGTAGTCGGCCATTTTCCCCGCAAGATGCCACCGCTCCACAAAACATTTATGGCCAAAGTAAATTAGGAGGTGAACAAGGAATTTCAGAGTCAGGTTGTAACTATGCAATATTGCGCACATCA
>Ga0209119_1001786_pt1 | contig 20620 bp, 14 predicted proteins | sample COG_03_FD_184747 | JGI IMG/M metagenome (GOLD analysis project Ga0209119, IMG submission 184747) | Pelagic Microbial community sample from North Sea - COGITO 998_met_03 (SPAdes) (version 2) | ecosystem: Environmental > Aquatic > Marine > Neritic zone/Coastal water | place: Helgoland, sampling... | reverse complement strand
GTGCATCTTCCGGACCATAGCCCAGCGCATTACTAAAAATTTCTGCGCCGTAATAGAGAATCGCATTAATACCGGTGATCTGCTGAAAAATCGATAACATCACGCCGAGGAACAGCGCAAAACCAATGCCTTTACCAAACAGCATAGCCATATTGGGCGCCGGGCTATTGGCCAGTGATGCCTCTATATCAGAAAGTTCTGCGGCAGCTTCCTGCTCACTTGAGGTAATCCGGGCAAGTACCGATTTTGCCTCTTCTGTGCGGCCCTTTAAGATTAACCAGCGCGGACTGTGCGGCACAGTAAACAACAGTAGAAAGAAAGCGATAGCCGGCAATAACTCAGACCAGAACATAATGCGCCAGCCCTCGTTTACATTGTGCTCATGAAGCTGCTCAAGAATCTCTGGTGCCATATCCTGAGTGTCGCCACCACCGATAAAATAGGTCGCCAAAAAAACCACAAAGAAACCAATAACCACCGCCAGCTGGTAATAGGAAACCATGCGGCCACGGAGCTTGGGGGGTGCTATTTCAGCAATATACATAGGCGCCGCCAATGAGGCCATGCCCACGGCGAGACCGCCGATAATGCGATAAAACGCCAACTCATTAAGACTATCCGCAATACCTGAGCCCCAGGCCGAAACACTAAAAAGAGCGGCCGCGATGATCAGTGTATATTTTCTACTGATGCGCTTGGTGAGATAGCCACCGACCAGCGCTCCCACCAGACAGCCGTATAGGGCACTGCTCACTGCCCAGCCCTGTTCGGCAGCAGAAAAGTTAAAATATTCTGTGAAATACAGCTGACTTCCTGCAATCACCCCCGTGTCATAGCCAAATAATAAACCGCCTAATGCAGCGACAATGGTTATTTTTAAAATAGTAAGCGCTTCGTTACTGGAACGTGCTGCAGTATTCATGGATCCCTCGGGTATTTTTTTATTGTTATTTAGATTTATTGTTATTTAGATTTATTGTTATTTAGATTTATTGTTATTTAGATTTATTGTTATTTAGATTTTATTTTTATTAGTAGCCGCAATAAAGCGTATTTCAATAGATAAACATCATACTAGAAGTTCGAGGGCGGCCCCAGCGGTGTATTAAGACTATTGCGACGTTCGGCTATTTTTTAAGCAGAATAATATTGTCGGGGGTACCATGCACCTCAAGCGGTAGCGTTTGCGCCAACATTTGCGGCAACTGACCAACTTGATCCGTACGCAATGTCATCGTGACTTTTACATCGGCAAGATCCTTGGACTGTAAGAGTATCTTACCCTCAAAGTAGCGACCTGCATCGGTGACGACATCCGCCAATGAAATATCTCTGTAGATAAGTCGTCCCAAGCGCCAGGCGCCCAAGTCCGAGCTGGGCACAACAGTCACAGCCTCAAAGGCCCGGTCAGCTGCTTTGACAACTTTCTGTCCAGCGGTCAAAACCACATCGGGAGGAGAGACCGATAGAATATCTTTTTTGCTCTGCTCAAAAACATTCACAACACCTTCCAAAACAGCCACGCTGACCGCATCACGTATCTTTTGCACATTAAATTGCGTACCCACCACTTCAACCGATACGTTATTGACCGTAACAGAGAATGGTTTTTGTCGATCTTTAGCCACATTAAAAAAGGCCTCTCCACTGATCAAATCAACAGATCGCGCTTCATCAGAAATACGGGTACTCATTTGCGATTTTGCACCCAGTGTAATTTCACTGTTGTCGGCCAGGGTAATCGTTTTTATTTCTCCTGCTTGAGTACTGTAATGGGTCGTTATTGGTTTATTTGATCCAGACAGCATCAGCAACCCGATGGCAACAGATGCCACGGCGAAACCCATGGCATATTTTGGCGACGCAATAAGCCACTTCATCATTGCAATGGGCGTCAGGAAAAAAGACCTCAGCCGAGCTTTAAGCGGCTTGGCCGAAAGAGCTAATGCAACACCTTCAGCGGTGCCAGACAGATCCCCCAAACACTGCCATACAAGCTCTATTTGCCTGTAGGCTTCTCGATGATCATGATGCTCTGACAACCAATTATTCAATTCCTGGCGATCTTTGTCAGACAGGTCCGTTGACTGCAAAAGTGTAAACCACTTTGCCGCCTGCTGATTAATCTGATCTGGTAGCTGCATAAATTTTTCGCTCATTTGGAATCCTGATCCATTTGGACTTGCAGTGCCTTCTGGCAATCCAGAAGTGCTTTTGTAACATGCTTGCGCACAACGGTTTCTGACAAACCGACTGTTCGGGCAATTTGAGCATAACTCAATCCGTCAAAACGACTCATCATCAGTAACTTCCTACGTTTTTTGGGCATAGCCCAGAGTGCTTTAACCACAAGCCCCAACTGTCGCTTGCCATCATGTATACGATCTGGACTTAATTCCTCCACCGCAGTACCTGAATCAACAACCGCCTGAGCATGCCTCTGGCGCACGCCGCCATGCCGCTTAAAATCAATGGCAATGTTGTAACTAGTCTTATACAACAGTGCCCTTGGGTTTTTTATTTCATTAAGATTCATTTCAATCATGCGAGTAAAAGCTGCCTGCACAATGTCTTGAGCCTCGTCATTACTAAGGTTAACTTTGCGAATAATGTAACGACAAAGCTCCTGTTGATGGCGGATATAGACCTCACGCATCTCCAGCTTTTGGTTCTCAGGTGTCATAAACCCGCTTCAACCAACGAACAAAATTTATACATAGGCAGGGTAATCCCCGAACGTCTAGGAACGTTACTTATAGTTATAAAATTAAGACGTTCTAACATAGCAAATCCACTCCCTAAAATTACCGCCAACAGTGATTATAAAGAACAGCTGGCGTCACCCTGGTTACTGACCATATTGATAGACTTCATTTGTATTTGCATTGTTCCAGATACATTCAGCACTACTGGGGAACTAACCTTGGTCATATCGGCCCCTTTGTCAGCAAAACAACTTAACTTAAGACGGGCGACCTGCCACCCCTGGCCAAGCTTGCCGGCCAACCCTTCGGTAATATCCATAACACCAGCACATCCCTCGCCACAACCGACACCAAGAGTCGTATTTGCCACTTTATCGCCCAGTACTTGATACTGGATTTCCAGCGCCATATCGCCATTGGATTCCCGAGAAATATCAATAGGCTCCCCTTCAATCGACAATACAGCATCGCCTGCAAATGCAAATAAACGGGTATCTTCCTGACCTTTGTGATCAAGTGCCATCATCGTTAGAGCACCAGAGGCACTGACAGCCTTTGAATGAGTTATTTGTACGGTGCCCCCGGCATCGCGCATCACTAGACGCCAGGGTGAAACCGGCTCGCCAGCATTTAAGAAACCCTTGCCCTGTGCTTGCGCTTTGTCACCGAGCTGCGCGTCCTCTGAGAGCGTCTCAAGGTCGCCGATATCCGAGTACGCTAAACCGTAACCATAGGCAAAAAGAGGGTTATAACCTTTATCGCCAAGGTTAACCGCAGTTTGAAGTCCGGTTCTGGGCCATGAAAAGGAAAGTTTTCCATGAAAATCATGCTGAATATCACCGCTGGCATTGCGCAACAGGACATCGGCAACTCCACCGCCTTCGGAGCCCGGCAGCCAAGCGGCAACAAAAGCATCTGAGGCATTGATTTCTGGATTAACCCACATCGGGCGTCCAGATAGGAAAACCGCCACGCTGGGAATACCCTGAGATTTAAACTTCTTTAAGAGGGTCAGGCCTGCGTCGGATTGAAAGTCCAGATGAGGTCGATCACCCTGAAATTCTGCATAGGGATCTTCGCCGAACACCACCACCGCCACATCGGGTTTGTCTTTATATTCACCATTGGCACTCAGTATTGCGCTGCCTCCAGCCGCCCTGACCTGTTCTTCAATGCCTTCAAATATCGACATAGCGTTGGGGAAATGCTCTCTACTATTGCCATTGCCCTGCCAGGAAAGAGTCCAGCCACCCGTTTGCTTGCCTATATTGTCAGCACCATCACCGGCAACCAATATGCTGGCGGATGGAGAAAGTGGCAGCAGCTGTTGTTTGTTTTTAATCAACACCAATGACTGCCGCACTGCTCTTCGAGCAACTTCTCTATGTTCTGGTGCCGCCAGCAATTCATAACGTCCAGCGTACTTGCGTTTCGATGGCAATCCAGCGTCGAACAAACCCGCACGTATTTTTACGCGCAAAATGCGACTGACTGCTTGATCTAAGCGCGCCATCGTAATCTCACCGCTTTTTGCTTGCGCCAGCGTGTTTACATAGAGTCCTCTCCAGCTATCCGGCGCCATATACATATCCAGACCGTTATTAAATGCTACGGCACAGGATACATTGGTGCAGCCTTCAACTTGACCATGACCATTCCAGTCGCCAACAACAAAGCCGTCAAAACCCATCTGATCAACAAGCACATCGCTTAACAGTTCTTTATGGGCGTGCAATTTTCGGCCGTGCCAACTGTTAAAAGATGCCATAACCGACTGCACACCACGCTTAATAGCGACGGGATAACCGGCGCCCTGAACATCCCGTAACTCCTCTTCACTTGAGATGTTATCGCCCTGGTCGCGGCCAGCAACGGTTCCGCCGTCACCAATAAAATGTTTGGCGGTTGCAATCAGGTGGTCATCATCAAGAAATGTATTGTCGCTGAGCTTTCCCTGAATACCTTCAACCAGATAACCTGCATAGTCTCTTACAATAGCCGGGTCTTCAGAATAACTTTCATAGGTGCGCCCCCAACGATCATCGCGCACCACAGCAATCGTTGGCGCAAAGGTCCAGTCGAGACCGGTCACCAGGATTTCTTTGGCGGTAACAGTGCCGATTTCTTGCATTAAGTCGGCATCATTCGCGGCACCTAAACCAATGTTATGAGGGAAAAGCGTCGCACCGACGATATTATTGTGCCCGTGCACAGCATCTGTTCCCCAGAGTGCGGGAATACCTGTTCTGCCATCTGTTTTGTCGGTGGATGCGAGCCAAAATTCATCGGCAAGCTCGACCCAGGCAGCGGGGGTTGTACGATTGTCACCGCCAGGGGCAGAATTACCGCCATTGAGCACCGACCCCAAATGATATTCGCGCACTTCGTCCGGGGTCACCGAGCCAATATCCGCCTGGATAACTTGACCAACCTTCTCTTCCAGACTCATCTGCTCGATTAATGCTGCAATGCGCCGCTCTTCAATTTTATCGCGCTCAAAGGGCGAGGCCTGTTTAGGCCAGATCTCCGGGTGAATTTTTGCAACCTGGGTATCTTTAGTCTCTGCCTTATCAACAGAAGTACTAACATCACAGCCAGCAACTGCTGACAAAACAGCACCAGCCACCAAATAACATACAACATTCATCAAGGGACCCCATTGGTATTTTTTTATTAGTTTTGAAAGCCAAACAGGGTAATCCCTGCTTCATTAAAGTACAAAAAGAATTTGTTCTCTGCGTTCGAATAAGCCACTCAAACCACTTCATTTTATCGATGCACTAAATAACGTATCTGCGACTGTACAATCTCTGCAATATGCCTGGATTTAAATTTTAATCGCCCCTGTAAATCGCATCCCGGAATTTAACTGCCAAAACACCAAGCGGAGTGCAAGCACCAAAAAATTCATTTATGCTGTAGCCAAGTTACCGTACTAAAAATCCAACAATAAGGGTGACTCGCTGTTCAACCCATAAATAATTTCTTGCCTCGAATACAATCGGAGATCAGGATTAAAAATGTCTGATGATGACAAATCAAATTACATGCCGTGCCAGAACCTTGACTACGAATTTTTGAAAGTTGGCGCTGACCAACAGGAACTGGTGCGAGTCGACTCTTATATCCAGGGTGTCGACGCACTCAGGCAGCATGCGATTGCGGGAAATAGTTTCGCGGTTGCAGATAGCTTTTACCCCGGGGTCAGAATGGCTATTTCGGATACTTACATCATTAGCCTGGTGAGAAATTTCCAGGCTGTTATCCGTGACTTTTTTGGTCTTGATCTGCGCACTATAAAATCCGCCGCATCAAAATATTCCATCGTTACATTCAAGCCAGATAACTTACAACTAAGGCAACGTATTCCCCATTTTGACGCACCGTCAAGAAACAGCCTGGCGGTTATCCACTACCTCAGCGACGCGCCTGATTCGGGCACAGCGTTTTACCGTCACAACGCAACAGGTTATGAGTATATTGATGGTAGTCGGCTTGGAACATATGAGGGAAGTATCAAGGCGCGATTTCAAGACCCCGCGCGTCAACCCAGCAGCTATATTTGCGGCGACACAGAGGACTATTCACAAATTGCCTCTTTTAAAGCGGTGAAAAACCGCCTGTTAATGTACCGTGGCTCGAGCCTGCACTCGGGAATGATCAGGCCCGACTACAACTTTGACCCCAGCCCTGAGACCGGGCGTCTAACCGTTACCAGCTTTATTGAGTTTTCCTAAACCCCACCACGGACAAGATTGAGGAGGTCGCGATTTGTAGGCTGGCTGGCCATAAACATTTCGGTCTTGCCCAAATTATCACGCATCAGGCGGTCAGCTAATTCAGCGTCCTTGTTCCAACCGCGGTAACGGCTGCCATTAATGTCGGTAACATATCCCATACCATAGAGCACATACTGCACGCTGGCCGCAGAGAATAATTCAGCCCGGTTATTGCTGTCAGACACCCAGGGAACCTGGGAGCGCCACAATTCCAGTGAATCTTTAAGACTGTCTGGCATGGTTTGCGGATCTTTGTGGTCGCGCCAATACGCTGAATCAGTGCGCTCGGACAACACATAGTGCAGCTTCAGGAAGTCAATAATATCAACCCAGTACTTGCCGATAATATCGTTAAAGCGCTTGGCGACAACCTTCATTGCCGGCCTGTCCTGGGGCAGGTTATTGCTTATAAACTCCGCTGACTTTTCAATCAACACCAGGGCACTGGCCTCGAGAGGTTCCACAAAACCCGCAGAGACACCAACGGCAACACAGTTCTTATGCCAGAAGCTCTCACGATGGCCTGGCTGAAAGGTGATTTTGCGCGGGCTCGGATGATCTTTTGACAATGCCGGGTCGGCTTCAAGATAACGCAGCAACTCATCCTCTGCCTTTTCCAGAGACACATGCTGGCTGGAGAATACATGACCAATGCCGCGCCTCGTTGGCAGCGCAATATCCCAAACCCAACCACTGGATTGAGCGGTAGACTTGGTGCAGGAGGCTATGGGCGTGTCTTTCTCCGCATGATTGACCTGCACAGCTAGCGCCGTATCATTAAACAGGCAACCGCGCTGGGAGACAAAGGGGACCTGATAGTGCTTGCCGATCAGAAGTGCGGTAAAGCCCGTGCAGTCAACAAATAGATCACCATCGATCTGCTCCCCATTAGACAGGGACAGCCCTGAGATATCACCATTGTCAGCACTCAATATCTGATCGACATGGCCGATCTGATAATCCACTCCCAGCTTATCTATACAGTGGCTCTTTAGCAGTTCAACAAATTTGCCGGCATTGAGGTGGTAACCATAATTAAGGCCAAAAGCGTACTCTGGGGTCTGCGGTGTTTTAGGGGCCAGCCTCAAATCGCATATCTTTCCTTGCGGGCAGACAGCATCGGCAAAATTGAGGTCGCCACCCGTTTTCAGCCAGTGGGCAGCCAGATTTACGGCGCCGTAACCGGCGGGAGGAACAAAGGGATGATAGTAGGACTCCCCTTGGCCCGTTTGCCAATTGATAAACTGCGAACCCTGCTTAAAGCTGACATCACAGGCACGCAAAAAGTCGACTTCTGATATGCCTATCTGTCTCAGTGTGTCGCGCATGGTCGGCCATGTGCCCTCTCCAACACCGAGATTGGCGACATCTGGGGACTCGAGAAGAATGACCTTTGTGCCCTGGCCCGATTCATCCAAGGGGTTGTGACGTGCGGCGATAATGCCTGCCGTCAACCAACCGGCGCTGCCTCCACCTACTATAACGACTGTTTTAGTCATAATGCCTTCACTTGTTATGGCGATCAGTCCTCTCGGGGCGCCGCGCAGTAATGGTCAATAAATTGTTGATGTGTCGGAAGTTTCTGTACTTTGTCTTCAATTGAGGACTTTAATTTAGCCAGCGATTGTTGGAGTCCCTGTTTGCCTGACAGCTTGCCTGCGCCATGAAACCCCTCGGGGTTCAAGCCCTGACCCATCATGACCTGGACCCAGGAATCGACACGGAACAGGGCTACGTCGTCTTCCCAGACGTAGCCATTCTTTTTGAATATCTCAAGACGGTGAGCGAGGGGCTCTGGGATATCCATGGTTCGGTAGGCATTCCAAAAGTCGCTGTCGGTACGGTTGGTCTGCTTGTAGTGAAGAATAATAAAATCCCTCACTGTTTCTATTTCTGTGCGGGTTTCGCGATTAAATCTGTCCGCCAATGCTTCCTTGGAGTCGCCAAAGGGGAACAGGCGGATCAGGCGAATAATCGCCGTCATCACTAGATGGATACTGGTGGATTCCAATGGCTCGATAAACCCACTGGCCAGTCCAAGAGCAACACAGTTCTTGTGCCAGGATTTCTGCCGACTTCCGGTGCGATATTTAATTAATCGAGGTTCGGTAATCATTTCGCCGCTAATATTCGCCAACAGTGTCTGCTTGGCTTCGTCATCAGACATAAACCGACTGCTGTAGACAATGCCGTTGCCGACCCTGGTCTGCAGTGGGATTCGCCACTGCCATCCCGATGCATGGGCTGTTGCGCGCGTATAGGGTACCGGCTCTTCAATGGACGTTGTCTGCACAGCGATGGCTCTGTCCGAGAACAGCCAATGGCTCCAATCGTCGAATTCAACACCCAGGGTTTCGCCCAAGAGCAGCGAGCGGAATCCGGTACAGTCAATAAATAAGTCGCCCTCGATAAGCTCGCCGCTGTCCAACAGTAGCGCGCTGATTTCGCCGGACTGCTGATCTTTCTGAACCTCTTTAATTAATCCCTCAACCCTGCGCACACCTGCCTGCTCACTCTTCTTGCGCAAGTATTTGGCATAGCGGGTCGCATCGAGGTGAAAGGCAAAATTTAATCGGGTGTCATCAATGCCAGTGGCAAACTTACCCTCCTTGGCGGCTTTTAGCTCGAGACAGTAATCGTCGAGACTGCCGCCGAAACCCTGGGCCCGGGCTTCCATCCAGAATTCATGGAACTCTGCCATCCACGAGCGCTGGCCGATTTCGCCAAAGGAGTGGATATAGCTGTCGCCTTTCTCTCCCCAGTTATCGAAGGCAATACCCAACTTAAAGGTCGCTTGGGTTTCACGCATAAACTCCTGTTCATCGATATTCATGAGGCGGTGAAAATTGCGCATAGGCGGAATCGTCGCCTCACCTACACCCACAGTGCCAATAGCATCGGATTCAACCAGGGTGATATCCAGCAAGCTTCCTAAACGAGTCGAGAGACCACAGGCTGCCATCCAGCCGGCTGTGCCTCCCCCTGCAATAACTACTTTCAACATTATTGTATCTCTCCTAAAAAGAAACTCTGCTCAGGGCTTCTAACGATTTAGTTTATTTTTCACCAGGGCCCGAAGGCGTCGAACCGTATTGTCATCCAGATTTGCCAGAGCGCCCTGAATAGCGGGAGGCAGATGCTCTCGCGGCGTTTCCGCTGGGCCGAATACATAGTATTCGAACACTTCTCGCCAGGCATTTTTTTCTGCTTCAGGACGATCTCGAACCCCCATAATGGCATGCATAACAATGTCCATGGGGTTGCCCATATAGGCTGGTGCAGTAAGCCACCAAAAATTAATCATAATATTAAATGGCGACAGCGCTTCAACCTGGTGCCACCACATGCTCGGATAGTAAACGGCATCCCCGGGCTGCAAATCGACGACGACTGCCGCGTCTAGCGCCTGACGAACCCGCGGGAAGCGTTCGAAATCCGGATTTTTCAGGTCCACCATAGTGATCACCTGCCCGCCTGGCGTCGGCTCCAGGGGACCAGGGTATAAATTGTGGATCTGCTCAGGGGGAAACAGGGTAAACCGGCGTTCGCCAACCACACAACAGGCGAGGTTACTCGGCACATCGTAGTGAGCCGCAGCGATTGATTCTGTTCCTACCCAGACCTTGGACAGAGGTTTATTATGAGTAAAAGCCTTATGTTCAAAGGCGAGGTCATTGTGCTCGCGAAGCCCGGGGAAACAATTATCCAAGGTCAGCGAATTCATGTAGTAATAAGCGTGATCGGGGTCGTCTATGCCCTCGCGAATTTGCGCAAATATTTCACTGAGATCCGTATGCTTGCTCTGGTAATTGAAGCCAGTGCAGTCGTCGTTATAAAAAAACCGCGCATTGGATTCAGGCGGCGCAATATACACACCGACAGGCTGGCCGCTGGAGTGACTTTGCAAAACATCCATGGCATTGCCTGGCGACACTTTGCCCGCTTGAGTGAGCCCCCAGTCTGAAACCAGGCCGCGCAAAATAACCGGCTCGTTGGCTTCGAAAAGCTCATCGAATGGAATCTGGTCGGGGCGTACACCCTCTAGAACACGAACCTGGCTGTCTAAATTACTCATATTGAAAACATTTTCAATGCCCTGCCGCTAGGCAATGGCCATTTTCTTGGTTTTTAATTTGATCAGTTTATTAAAGTTACCCAGTGAGGCCAGGACAAAATAGGCCAGACCCAACAAACCCATCTTGTTAAGTTTTTCCAACTCTTCGCCGCCCAGCTGGGTCAGCTTGTCTTTGTTAATGGTGTAATAGTCACGCAAATTCACATTGGCAATATTGCTCAGGGAGATTTCTATATTGACTGGCTCAAGCAATCCCATAGCATCGAGCGTTGCATAAAAGTTCTCATCCAGCGCAGCGCCCTGATGAATGACCTGAAGGGTTTGCATTATTTTTTCCAGGTAAGGCGTGTCACCACCATAGGCAAGGAATAGGGGCTGCCCACTGTCGGCGCCAACTCTTGGGTTATCCATATCAATATGGATAACCGCTTCCTTAACCGCTTTGCCATCGACGTCACGCTCTTGGAAGCCGATCATAAAAGGTCCGCGCGACAATACAGCCGGCACATAATTACCCTGCCAACCATTTTCGCCCAAAAACAGGTTTTCATCTTTTTCGAGACCCAAGATCGCATGAGCCTGAAAAGCATCTGCATTGGGGTCTTTGTAAAATAGTATCGGGTATTCTTTTTGAAGATCGCCAAATTCGCTAGAAAAGGCCAACACCCGATTGACGTTGTCGCCGTATTCAGCCTTGAGGCTGGCGTCAACTTTTAAATCTTTATGCTCAACATTATTTAAGAGTACAGCGTTACTCATACAATCATCCATTCATTTATCGCTTCTAGCGCTTTAGTCTAATCTTTCATTGTAATAATAAAATAAGGCCCCCGGTAGTAACTACATGGAGGCCTTATTATTACTACTATATAACGTTTTCTTTGTACTGTTCAATTAGCACCGGTCAAACTAGCGCCGCTCAAACTAGTAACACTCTCCCTGGCAATAACTGCACCAGAGAGAGCACCACACTGACCTTAGAACGTATATCGTGCTGACAATACGTAGCGCGGATCAAGTTCCTGTACAAAGAATGCAGCAGTCTCAGTACGACCGTACTTGCGCTGTCCTTCGCCCGTTAGATTGATCGCATCCAGAGACAAGGTAACACCAGACTCGAGCTCATAGCTTACGTTCAAGTCCAACTGCTCAACCGAGGCAATGTACTCAGGGTTACGAGTACTACCGACTGAACGGTTAACCTGGTTCAGGAAGTTATCACGCCAGTTGTAGGCCAAACGAGCAGAAAGACCATCTTTCTCGTAAATACCCACAAGGTTTAGCGTGTCACTCAAACCAGGAAGTGCGAACTGATCTTCATCAGGGTTTGATCCGTCATTGTAACCAATATCGCCTTCTACCATTGTGTAGTTGAACTGGTAGCCAAAGCCGGTCTCACCAAAGAAGTGCTGAGAAGCAATCTCAAAACCATAGATTTCAGCATCCTGTGAGTTGGTTGGGCTCTTAACAGCGAATTGAATATCAGGATCCGTTGCAACTGGCGTTACATCGTAAGCACTGAAGATTGCTTCATGGCCTGCCTGCTCGGTGGCAACTGCAGCCATCGCATTGGTATAGGCTTCAGCACCTGTCGCACCAGTAAAGTCATCCATATTTTGCAGAATCGCAGTCATGGTGAAGAGTCTGTCTTCCGACTCTGCCAGACCCAGATCAGCCAGTTGCGTGATAGCTTCAGACAGGAAAGTACTGTTTGATGCTGTAGCATCTTTAAGACCGAACAGAGACTGACTGGACTGCTGAATACCAACAAAGTTGGAGACATTTTTCTGGAAGTAACCTACAGAGAAGTAATTAGCATCACCGTAGTAGTACTCGACAGATAAGTCGAAGTTGTTTGATTCCAGAGGATCCAAGCTGGCATTACCCTGGCTTGCAGAAGGGTTATCACCTAAGTGTGTAATACGGCTAGGGCCTTCTACTGAAGTAGCTGTGTACATATCGCTGTAACCTGGGCGAGCGAGTGTCTTACTAAACGACGCACGCGCTTTCAAGTTATCGGTGATATCAACAGACATATCCAGGCTCGGCAACAGCACGTTGTAAGTGTAATCTTCCGCAAGGCTGTCTACACCAGAACCCAATGTAAAGGAGAAGTCATTATTTGACTCCCATACAAAGGCACTAGGTACAGACTGCTGAGAGGTTGAAGTCACATCAGTTTGCTCCCAACGAGCACCGGCTACAACGTCAAATGGCATACCACCAACTTCACCGTCCATTTTAACCTGACCGTAGATAGAGAAAGTATCTTCTTCGACCATGTTGTCTGCAGTGCTGTTGATAGGCATGTTGGCTGGATCATAGCCGTAGTCTCCAGCAATAGCATTGAGCAGTGCTAGAGGATTTGTTTGCCAGGAAACCGAACCCAGGGCAATCGGAGCTGTCTCACCGGCAGGCTGAGAAACGCCAGCAACACCAGATCCGCTGTAGTCGAATTCACCAAGTGTACTGACCTGTTCGACAAGACCTTCAGGGATATCACCAGGAAAATCAACACCCCAACCGCCTAACGAATTAGAACCGCCTACGCGAGTCTGACGCATCTCGGCGCTCATGAAGCCCACACCAAAATCTACTTCAACATTATCAGATGGTGCAAATGTACCATCAAAAGCAAATTGATCAATCTTCGCAACCTGGGCAGATCTAGTAAACTGAGTCACCTGGGATCCAACATCGGGCAGATCAAAAATGCCGTTATCGTTACCCTTGGTTGAATCGTCAACCGACACAATACCCTGTGGAATTTCCTGACCGAAATCAACCGCCTGCCAGCCCGCATTACCACCTGCAACGTTCATACGAAGAACGTTGTTGCCTTGCGGACCATTTCCGCCACTCTCAGCTTCTGAGAATGCAGCGTCAAAGCGCAAGTTGAGTTTGTCACTGACATTCCAATCCAGGTTCAAACCGAGTGAATCCAAGGTGTCTTTGGTGCCCATCGCGAGGTTCTGGAAGAAGAAGTCCTTACCACCTGATACATCTTCTGCGAAGATTACAGGCGCGGCCACAACTGGGTTGCCGTCGTACTCTACATAATCAACAGTACCGTTAAACCACAGGCCGTCAATAAGAGAGGTAGAGCTCTGAACATTCTCAGCATAAGCAGCGTCAGCAGTGAAAGTCATATCATCATTGGGGGCAAACTGAACAGTTAACAAGCCATTGGTGCGCTCACGACTGTCCTTGTTAAAGCCCAGACCCAGGTTAGTTGGTCGATAAACTAACTGACCATCATTAGGCGCATTGACGATAGTCGCACCAGGAACAATACCCAGGTTCGCCAGGTTACTTGGATCGCTGCTATCCCAAGTACGAAGACCAAACTCTTCAACACTTGAGTGACGGCTACCGGAGTCACGCTCCTGGAAACTACCGAATACAGAAACACCTAAAGTAGAATCATCATTAGTCCAGCTGTACAGACCACTTACTTCCGGGGTCATATCATCGCCACTGGTGTCATTGACAACTTTAACGCCAATACTAGCCTGAGTGCCTGCTGATTCCAGAGGACGAATAGTTTGAACATTAATGGTTGCACCTACGCCACCTGTTGAAACAGATGAACGGCCTGTTTTATAGACCTGCAGGCCACTAACACCCTCAGAGGCCAAGTTTGAAAAATCAAACGAACGGCTGCTACCAGAAGCGCCTTGGTCCAGTGGGTTACCCGTAATAGTGCCAACATTCGCTGAAGGCATTTGACGACCGTTGAGTGTTACCAGGTTGAAGCCGCCGCCGAAACCACGAACTGTAACTTCAGAACCTTCACCGTTTACACGGTTAATAGAAACACCCGAAATCCTTTGAAGCGATTCAGCCAGGTTAGTGTCTGGGAATTTACCCATGTCTTCTGCAGAAATTGCATCAACAACACCTGAGGCGTCACGTTTTGTATCCATTGCTCTCTCAAGACTACCGCGAATACCGGTAACCACAACTTCATCGATTGAGCTCCCAGCAGCAATTGACTGCCCTGCAACCAGTGTTCCAGCCGCGGCAAGAATCGCTGCAGAAAGTTTTGACTTTCTAAACATATTAGTTCCCCACAATTAAGAATATTTATAAGTATTATTTTTTAACTTTATTATTATGTGCTGTCTTAAACGCACTTATATAAGACGGGAAAGGAGCGTTTATCCGCTCCCCTCTCCAGTAAAACAATATTGAAATAAATAAGCAACATCTCAAGCAACCTGCAAGTAGAGTCTAATTCGTGATACTAGCTCACTGAACAGCGACTGCTTTTGGGGAGAAGACGGACTTGAGGCCTCTTTTATGGCTTGGATTTTGGGGTTTAACCTGCAGTTATCACAATTAGAATAAAACAAAGCGCCGTTATACCAGCGCTAGATACTGGCCTTTGCCAGTATCTTTGTAACCTTGCAGACAGATCCAAGCCTACGCTGGGATGACGGCCTTCTTTAAATGTCATCCCGACAGAGCGAAGCGACGAGGGATCTCCAGCAGATATCCCCTCACCACATTAATCGACAAGGCGGCGAACGGCGCCACTCATTGAGTGTGGTCCACGGGTATGGTCATCCAGAGGTTGGAAAAAGGTTGTGTGTTTAATATTAGCCTTTGACTAAAGGCGCCATCTTATCGATTAAGGCTGACAGCTCTGGCTTGTGCTGGCGGATTTCATCAGCACTTAAACCATGCAGCTCATGGGGGAACACCAGCCATGCTTCTGTCTCGTGAATATAGAAATCCGGCGGGCGCTCTGATCTATGTGGCCATTCTGATGCTCTGCGGCATGGAAGCGCTGGATTGGTCTGATATGAGTGAGGTGCTACCAGCACTGGTAACCATCGTTATGATTCCCTTATCGTTCTCCATAGCCAATGGCATAGCCCTGGGCTTTATCACCTATGTGGCAGTTAAGCGGTTCGCTGGCAAGCGTTCGAATATCACGCTTGGAGCTTGGTTTTTAGGGGCGATCTTCTTGGCTAAATTTACCTTTTTAAAGTTTTTTTATAGAGATGAAGCCATCGTAAGAACATCTTTTTTCTACAGGAGCTCCCTGCCTACTGGGTGCTGAGGGTCTTAAAAAGCACTAGATCATCAGCTTGATCAGAAATGGATAATTGTGCATTCATCGTTAATGCCCAAGGCCTTTACTGTTTATCAAATTAGCTCTTATTATTCGGCAGACCACCCTGGCCTAGCAGAACAAAAATGACATTGGGGGGCGCATTACTGAGCATATGGTCAGTAATGCGCCCCCCATCAGTTCAGTGCGTCCGATATTTTTCCAGGTAACTGTCCAGGCCTTTCTTGGATGCCGCCACGGCCTCCAGCGGTGTGAGTCCGTTAGGGTACTCTTCCTGTTCAACCAACACCCAGCGGGTACCCCCAAATTCCATATTGGCTGATAGTAGCGCTCCCCAATCGTATCCACCCTGACCGATAATCGGGCTTATATTTTGTGCATCTTCGTGGGTACGAATTTTGTAATGGGTGGTCAAAGTACGGCCGGGGTAACGTCGTACATATTCGACGGGATTCTTCCCGGCATAATTTGTCCAACCCACATCTAATTGCAGAATGACATTATCTGTTGTAGAGGCGGCAATAAAGTCCCAGTAAGTCGCGTCCTGAAAATCGGCGAATTCTTGGGCGTGATTGTGGTAGCCAATGGCTATTCCGTAGGGGGCAAGTTGTCACGGGGAGCGGCATCATCAAGAAACTGGGCTAAAAATATTCCCGGGCCTTTTATGGATTGCATACGGGTATCTCTCTATTTATTCTCTGTCGATAACTGTGGTTGTAAGGGATGTGCTTGCAGGGAAAAAGCATGCCATTTCTGATTGGACTGACTTGCTGTAACCACGTTTTCAATAAATGCCATACCGCGGATAGCCTGGTGGATACCGGGTATGTCCGCTGAAGATTCAACCGCTGCACTCTGCTGTTTTGCGCGGATTTGTTCAGCAAAGCTGCGGTATATGTTGGCAAAGGCTTCCAGATAACCTTCCGGGTGTCCTGCAGGGGTGCGCATATTGGCCAGGGTTGCCGGTGCGAGATTCCCCACACCTGCGCGAATCATTTGCGTGGGTTTGTCGGGAAATTTAAGCCACAGGCTGTTGGGTTCCAGCTGTGACCATTCAAGGCTGGCTTTCTCGCCATAGACGCGCAGTACAAGCCGGTTTTCTTCGCCCACTGATACCTGGCTGGCCATCAATACGCCCCGCGCACCGGATTTGAAGCGCATTAGCACTGTACCGTCGTCATCCAGTTTTCGCCCCGGTACTGTTGAGACAAGGTCGGCGCAAATTTCACTGATTTCGTCATCGCAGGTGTATTCAACCAGGTTGGCCGCATGAACGCCTATGTCACCCATACAGCAGCTGATGCCTGCACGCTCAGGATCCAGCCGCCATTGCGCCTGTTTACTGTCTTGGTCAGCTTCACTGGCCAGCCAGCCTTGGGAATACTCCACAACCACTTTTACCACTTTCCCCAGTTGGCCGCTGCCAATCAGGTGGCGGGCTTCCTTGATCAACGGATAGCCAGTGTAGGTATGGGTTAGCCCGTAAAGGCAGTTGTTGCTCTCAACCACTGTTTTTAGTTCCAGCGCTTCACGCAGGTTTAAAGTGGCCGGTTTATCGCTCAATACATGGAACCCAGCTTCCAGGGCCTGTTTTGCAACCGGGAAATGCATGTGGTTTGGTGTAACAATGGAAACAAACTGCATTCTCTGCTCTTCAGGCAGTGCAGCTTCGGTGGCAAACATCTCTTGATAGGAGGTATAGCAGCGACTTGGGTCTATTCCGAGGTCCAGCCCACTGTAACGTGCGCGTTCCGGGTCGCTACTCAGCGCCCCGCAGACCAATTCGATCTGTCCGTCCATGGCGGCGGCGGCGCGATGGATGGCACCGATAAATGCACCTGCGCCACCACCGACCATGCCCATACGAACTTTCTTCATCGTAATCTACCCTCAAGATTAACCGGGAACATCTTCGGTCTCTTGCTTTATTATTTTCATACCATGGTAATCCCAGAGAGTAAAAAATAACTATGGGAAAATCGGTTTTCAATGCGACAAAATCGGCGTTACTTTGCTATTCTTTGGTTCTAATCACTATTTTATTGCAGATGAATAGCATAGTGGCAATTCGGGGGGCGTGGATAAAAAGGGGGGGTTCCAGCATTTCAATAGATAATTCACAAAGCGGTAATCCAAGGCTTGTCATTGATGAGCTACCGATTTTAGAAGCCCTGCGCATGTATGATTTATTGCCGGATATCCTGTTCTGGGTAAAAGACTCCGCGGGCAGGGTGGCCCATGCAAATAAGAGTTTTCTGGACCATATTGGCGTGGATTCGCTGGATCAGGCCATTGGCCTGACCGATTTTGATTTCGCCCCCAAGCATATCGCCAAGCAGTTTATCGCCGATGATCGGCGTGTAATTCAGGGTGAACTGGTCACCAGCCGGCTGGAAATGAACGTATCAAGGTCGGGGGAAATCAGCTGGTTTATCACGTCCAAACGGCCCCTGGTAAATAACAGTGGGGTAATTGTGGGCTCATACGGCACATCGCACCATTTGGAGAAATCCTCCGTAGCTCTTAACGCTCTGGAGGCGCTAAAAGTGCCGGTGGCCTATGTTCGCGACAACTACATGAACAAAATAAGCCTGTCGGATCTGGCCGAGGTGTCCTGTTTGTCGATCAGCGCCCTAGAGCGGCGGTTTAAGAAGTTTCTGAATAAAACACCCAAGCAATATATCTGCGATGTGCGCCTCGAAAATGCGCGGCGATTTCTGGTGGAAACAACCTTACCCATTGCCCTGATTGCCGATCAATGTGGATTTCCCGACGCCAGTTATTTCAGTCGCAAGTTTTACCGGGCATTTTCACAGCGGCCATCAGAGTTCAGGGCCAGTTACCAATAAATAGACTCAGGGCATAGTTTGCTTCGCTTCGCACAATAAAAAAACCCCAATCCTTTCAGATTGGGGTTTTTAATAAGCCTGGATAATAGCGGCTCAACTGGCTATTTAATAATCTCAAACCAGCTTTGGTTTTCCTCGTCCTGAGAGTGGCGAGAAACCCAGAGCTTGAATCGTCCTAGCTCAACAGTGTTTTCCAGCTTCTGGTTGCGGAAGCTCAAGCTATTGGTATCCAGCTCAAATTCTACAGTCTTTATTTCCCCGGGAGATAGCATCACTCGCTGGAAGGCTTTTAATTCCTTCACCGGGCGCGTGACATTGCCGATCAAATCGCGAACATAGAGCTGCACCACCTCGGTGGCCGACTTCTGACCGGTGTTTTCGATCTGAACCGAGGCTCTTAGGGTTTCGCCAACAGTTAATTTTTGCTGCTCCAACTTAAGGCCGCTGTACTTAAAACTTGAATAAGACAGCCCAAAGCCAAAAGGAAATTCCGGTCTATGCCCGTAGTCCAGATAATTGGAGGAATTACCTGGCGCATGCTGCCATGTGGTCGCGGGATCAATATCCTGAATTCTGGTGTAATTTTCATCCGTTGGCGGACGGCCAGTAGCCTTGTGATTGTAGAAGATCGGCAGCTGTCCGCTGGACTTAGGCCAGGTAATGGGCAATTTGCCCGATGGGCTCTGCTCTCCATAGATAACATCCACTAGTGCCGGCCCCGCCATTGTGCCCGGATGCCAAGCCATTATAAGCCCGTCAACCTTGTCCAGAACGCCTTCCAGGGTGTTGGGTCTGCCGGAGAGAAGCACCAGTACAATGGGCTTATTGAGCTTTGAAAGCTCGTTAATCAGCTCTTGCTGCGCACCGGGTAGACTCATATCGCCTCGACTATGACCTTCACCGGTTAAGACAGCTTCTTCACCGCCAAAAAATACAATAACATCAGATTTTTTCGCCGCCCTGATTGCCTTTTTGAAGCCTGCTGTGTCTTTACTTCGACTGTAGGGCAGGCCGGGGGCATAGTTGATATTGCCACTCTTTGCGCCAAGGTAGCTTTCAAGTGCCGGCAATAGTGTTCGAGAATCCTTGGACTCGCCCTCGTATATCCAGGTACCCAACTGCTGGTATGGAACCTCAGCGAGAGGGCCGATCACAGCCACTTTTTGTTTTTTGTTTAAAGGTAAAATATTTTGCTTATTCTTGAGCAAAACAAAGGATTCCACGGCAGCCTGTTTTGCAGCCTGTAGATATTCCTCCTTTAGAAATTCTTCACTACCTTCTGAATAGGGCGTTTCAAATAAGCCCATGGCAAATTTCACTCTCAACAATCGTCTTACTGCTGAGTCAATTCGAGTCAGACTAACTTCACCTTCAGCGATCAGTTCCTGCAGATTATCGCCCAGCGCGGTAGAGTGCATTTCAAAATCAAGGCCGGCGTTAGTGGAGCGTTCTGCCGCGTCCCGATCCCCTGATACAAATCCATGTTCAACCATTTCCATCACTGAGTTCCAGTCACTCACCACAAAACCGCTAAAGCCCCACTGATCCCTTAATATGTCGGTCATCAGGTGATGATCAGCCGTTCCGGGAACGCCATTGAGTTCACTGTAGGACGTCATAACAGAAACCGCACCAGCATCAATTGCAGCTTTAAAGGGTGGCAGGTGGTGGTCGTACAGCTGACCCATTGGAATATTCGCGGCAGCGTAATCGCGGCCACCTTCCGCCGCACCATAGCCAGCAAAGTGCTTGGCACAGGATGCGAGGGAGTCAAGACTGCTTAAATCATCACCGCGAAATCCCTTTACCATGGCCGCTCCCAGGGTTGATGTCAGAAATACATCCTCACCGAGGGTTTCAGCAACTCGACCCCATCTCGGGTCCCTACCGATATCGACCATTGGCGCAAAGGTCCAGCGAATGCCCGCGCTGGTGGCTTCTTTCGCCGCTATGCGCGCACCCTGCTCAACCGTAGCGGGATTCCATGATGCGGCCTGACCCAGCGGAATCGGGAAGATTGTTTTGTAGCCGTGGATAACATCGTGACCGAAAATCAGCGGGATACCGTTTTGGCTTTCGTCAACGGCAATTTTTTGTATCCTGTTAAATGCCTTTGGGTCGTCACTGTTTCG
>Ga0209119_1001784_pt1 | contig 20625 bp, 38 predicted proteins | sample COG_03_FD_184747 | JGI IMG/M metagenome (GOLD analysis project Ga0209119, IMG submission 184747) | Pelagic Microbial community sample from North Sea - COGITO 998_met_03 (SPAdes) (version 2) | ecosystem: Environmental > Aquatic > Marine > Neritic zone/Coastal water | place: Helgoland, sampling... | reverse complement strand
CTACGGTTCTAATTTTATTCATACACCTACTCCACATTGATAACATTCTTAGATCCACAAGTGCCACAACGCTTACTAGCACTGCCTAGATGCCTCCACACAAGTATCCCCCACAGTGGGAAGAAGAAGCATCCTAATATAAACCAAAAGGCTGATTCCCCACCACTACACAATACTTCCACATCTACTTTTCTTTGTTCTCCACAGTCTTGGCAAAAGCCACTCTTAATTTTATTACTCATTGTTATCTCCTTCTAATTGTTCTTTATACCTATTCATATTAACAAAGTGGCAATCTATCTCATCTTCTGTAACAGACAATTCTTCATTTTCTACCCAGTAATAAACTCTAAGAACAGGGTCAGACACAATAGAAGCAACAAATTGTATTTCATCATCCACTATTATTAAATCACCAATTTCAATGGTAAATAAATCCTTAATTTTGCTCATCTTCTACCTCCACTTGTGTGTACTTCTCTTCAAAGTACGTCTTATACATTGAACCGAGTAATCCCATTTCATTAATAAAGTGTACTCTATTACCTTTATCTTCCACGAACTCAATCTTCAAGCCATGTACCTTATGCTCGAATTTAGTTCCAGTTGCTATTTCATCGTAGTTCATTTTGTTTCTCCTTTGTTGTTTTTTAATCTACTTTCTATTGATGATAAATCTCTAGGTTCACAATTACAGTACCAAGCCAAATAATCCCCATGAAAAATATCTTCCTCTACGTATGGTGTAAGTTGCTCTTTACATTTAGGACACTTTAATTCCTTACTCATACTCTCTCCCAAAATCCACTTTTACCCTGCTCCTTCACGCTAATCACCACATCCTCACAGTGAGTACACTGCCAAATAATTCGCTTCATCCCTTCATCTCCTTCAATCTATCCTGCAACGCTTCAATCAATTCCTCTACCTGTTCAGCTTCAAGAAACGTTGTATCTCTAGCTACTAAGCTAACAGAAGTAAAACCTTGATATTCGGGATCACCAATGATTACTGCTGAATTAAATCTATCCATTATTATCTTCATTTCTTCTTTCCTTTTTTAATTAATCTCTTCCAACTATCAGCATAAGCCTGTTTATCACCATCTTCGTCTAGGTACACAATTCTGAAATAAGCACTCTCATAGGTGTCACCTGCTTTAATTAGATCATCGTGATCCTTTCTAGCAACGTGATTCTTACGTGTATCAATCAGAAGCTTAATATCCTCTTCCAGTACAAATTTAGTGTCCTTGCAACACTCGCAAACTAGTTCATCGTAGGCGTTAAATGCTCTGAACATCTCCATTTTATTAAGACAAAAGATTGTCTCGCAGGAGTCTATGTATTCATCATATTTAGCATCTTGCTCATCGTAGTCATCGCAATATCTAGCTCTCATCTCACCACCTCCAAGCTTCCTGTTTCATGGTCAAAGCAGACTTCATAATCATCTGCATCAAAATCATCTGCATCACCGCAATCATCATCGCATCTACATTCCATGTGTCCGCAATCATCACAGTATTCGTCTTCTTGGTTAAACCACTCATCGTGGCATCTATCTAGGTAAGCATCGTAGCTCATTTTATCACCTTTATTCTTGCATCTTTAAATTGTGAAACTTTTGTATTGCAATCATGAACTACAACGAATTTATTTTTAGAGTAATCTAAAATATGTATTAATGTATACTCTAAACTTTCATATTTGCCATTTTTATAAACCTCTATTTCTCTACCATAATCATTAAAAGTCGGGGTTCTGTAATGTTTCTTTTTCTCAATTCTACCATTTATAAATTCATATTCATGTGGTATTTCAACACCACTCAATCTATCTAGTGCTTGGTTTACTGTTATTTCTCTCATTTCTCTTCTCCGTTCCAGTAGGTCAATAACCCATCAAAATTAAAATACTTAAGAGTCTCTATGCCACAATTATCACAGGTTGCTTTATATAATCCCTCTTCCTTGGTAGGCGTTGAGCAATCACCGCAAAATGGACACCATCTTGCTTTTTGATTCCATAATTCTTCTTGTAGAATTGTTATATCATTCATTATCATTTTTCCTTTTTGTTGTTGGTAGCCATATATATTACACAAAAAACTACTTGTCAAGCCCTGTGAACCCTAAATTTTTAATCGTAGTTACAATTTGCTTATACCTAGCGAGTTGTTTAAATATATGTAAATAATCTTGTCGGGAATTAGTTGTATTTTTTACGACAGAATTAATTTGCAATGAGGTTTAGTTGCGTTAGATTGAGAGATAGGTGATTGAACCCATCTTAAAAATAACACACTTTTACCCCTATCTTGTTGGAGCTTTGTAAGGCTCGGTTCAACTTCAAGTTTAGGGGTTTTTTATTGTAAGGAATATAACAATGGCAAGACCTAAAAGAAATAATGCTGATTACTTTAGTCATGATGCAGGTATGCGTGATGATCCAAAAGTAAAAGCACTCAGAAATAAATTTGGTATCACTGGATACGCTGTATGGTGTATGATGCTAGAAATACTCACTCACTCAGACTTCTTCACTATTCAAATAGAAGAGTTAGAGATTGAAATACTAAGTGCCGATTTTGGTATTGAGGCTGATTTATTTAGTGAAATATTATCGTATATGGTGAAACTAAAACTACTTCAAACCAATGATAACTGTGAGTATCTGTCACAGAAACTTACAGATAGACTCCAATCTGTACTAGATAAACGCAGAAATGCCTCTAAAAAGAGAGTTACTGTCACAGAAAGTACACAAAGTAAAGTAAAGGAAACTAAAGTAAAGGAAACTAAAGAAAGTAATAATACTATGTCATGGATTGATGAAGCTGATGCAACCTATTTATCAACCTGTGAACACTTCTATAAAAGACTCGTTGAATTAGATAGAGTGAAGAAAAACACAGAATGGAAATCTAAGTCTTGGTATGATGCTTTCAGATTACTCTTAACAACTGATGGTGTAAGTATGGAAGAATTTAATCGGGTGATGAAATACTATTTCGCTACACCAAGGACTCAATACACACCAATAGCTGATTCACCAGTATCAGTTAGGTCTAAGTGGCAGAAACTAAAAGATTACCAACAGAGAGGTTCTAATGGTTGCAAAATTGATAATTCTAATTTGAGTACAAGACCATGAATAATGAATTGGCGAAATATAATATCCACACAAATGTTGCTAGTGGCGAAACCAAAACACTATGCCCAATGTGTAGTCATACACGCAAAAAGAAAAACGACCCATGCCTGTCGGTGAATGTCACAGAAGGAGTGTGGAATTGCTTCAACTGTTCATGGACTGGCACAACAAAGGATACTAAAATGCAAAATAACAATGCTTTCAGAGTCATTAACCATATCAAAAAGGAAAATACGACTCCATACACGCCAACGGAACTTAACAGCCTTTCTGATGGCTCTATTGCGTTTCTAGCAAAAAGAGGTATCTCAGAAGAAGTAGCTCAACAGGAAGGTTTAAGAGTAGCAAAGAAATGGATGCCTCAAGTTGGCAAAGAGCAGAACGTTCTAGCTTTCCCATTCATCAAGGATAATAAACGAGTTGCAACTAAGTACAGAGATGACAAGAAAAACATGAGCCAAGATAAAGGTGGCGAAAAGTGCTTCTATAGATTCGATGAGATGAAGAAGGGTGATAAAATATACATCACGGAGGGTGAAATTGATGCCTTAACACTAGTCCAGTGTGGCTTTAGTGATGGTGTAACTTCTGTACCCGATGGCGCACCTAATCCAACTGCTAATAATCTTGATAATAAATTCTCATACTTCACCGAGGAAGCAATGAAGGTATTTGATGAGGCTAAAGAGATTTATTTAGTTGTTGATAATGATGCCAATGGTAGATTCCTGCAAAACGAGTTAAAGAGACGTATAGGTATTGATAAGTGCCTTATGGTTAATTATCCCGACTCATGCAAAGACATCAATGACGTTCTAGTTACATTTGGAGAAGATGCAGTTAAAGAAGTAATTGAGTTTGCTCAACACTTCCCTGTGGATGGCTTAAAGACATTTGAAGATTATTCAACAGAAATACTTGATATGGTTGATGGTGTTACAGGTGAATTTTACACAACTGGATATAAGAAGATTGACGATGAAGGATTATTAAAAATCAAGACTGGTCAACTTAATATTGTCACAGGCGTGCCGGGATCGGGTAAGTCTGAATGGGTAGATGATTTGATGATTAATACAATTAAAAATCATGGTATAAAATGGGCTGTGTTTAGTCCCGAAAACTACCCTCCGCAAGTATACTATAAGAAGCTCGCAGAGAAATACCATAAAATAGGTTTTAGTGCTTTTACGGATCAAGATCACATGGAAGCTATTACGGGACTTAGCGACAAGGTAAAACTCATTGTAGATACTGATGAACAAGATGTTACTATTGATTTCTTGTTTGATAGGATTAAATCCCTAGTATTTCGCCATGGTATCAAAGGCGTTGTCATTGACCCTTGGAATGAAATATTACATGACATTGGAGCTAGAGAGGATATTTACCTAAATAAAGTTCTCAGAAGAATTAAGAGATTTATTAGAAAGTATGATTTAACATTTTGGCTAGTTGCACATCCTAGGAATCCGAAAAAGAACGCTGATGGAACTTATCCAAAAATCACCGCTTATGATATTGCAGGTGGCTATGCGTGGTTCGCAAAAGCCGACCAAGTATTTTCGGTTTGGAGAGATAAAGCAGACCCTACAAAGCCTGTGGAAGTTGATTTTCAGAAGATTAAACAAAAGACAGATGGCAAGCTTTGTAATGTTTATTTTTGGTATGATTTCGAGACTGGAACTTATACATGTAGCGGAAGTTCAATAAGTAACGATAATGTATGTGAAGACATGGGTGGCGCAGGAGTTAATGATGATACATCTCCATTTTAACACCTCAGCCCTTGACAAGCCTTCAAACGTGTAATATATAACCCAACAACAAACTAAAGGAAAAAGAAAATGAAAGAAAAACCACTATGCGGATACTGCTACAACGAGTGCACAGACGAATGTTGTGACAAAAGGCGTATTGATGTACTCGAACGCCAACTCAAAGAAGACCGAATAGACCTGCTCAAGGATACTAGGGAGCTTCTTAGACAACTTGATGAGGCTAGGGAGGAAAATGAGAGGTTAAGGGAACTTGGCTTGAAGCTTTTAAACTTGGTTTTGAGCTAGGGTTAAGTAATGAAACATATGAACTGCATAGATCATTGGAAGAAAAGGAAGAAGAGTTAAAACAACTAAAGGAGCAAGGCTGATGAGATCTTTATTTAAAATAATCGAAACATACCTAGAGAACCCTCAAGACAAAGATATGGAGCGTGTATTAAATCGTGAATCTGATAAGCGCAATGTACTCAAAATGTATGAAAAAATCCAAGACCTCGAACGCCAACTTGCGGAGGCTAGGGAGATACAGAATCAACTAGGTAAGTGGGTGTCTGAATATTGTCACTGTATGAGAACAGTTGATTATTGTGGTTCTTTAGAAGATGCTAACGAAATGGATCAATATTTAGAACAACTAAAGGAGCAAGGCTGATGAAAATAATAAGAACAAAAGCAGTCCCTTCGATATTAAGCGAAGTTAAAAACGGTGAGGTTTTTTACATAATAGGAGAGGGCGGTGAGTTGTTTATTGCGGGCGAGTGGGGGATTGGAATTGATTCAGAAAAAAGACAAGCAACATCGTTAGAAGATGGATCTGTACGTGTACTAGTAAAAGAAGTTCAAGTAGTACCTGCTAAGGGTGCGTTTGTATTAGAAGAATAATTAAAGGAGCAAGCTGATGAGTGAAATATACTACACAAAAGCACAAGTTGATTCATACAAGAGACGAATCAAAGAGTTGGAAGTTAAATTATCCCTTGGTCGTTGCGGAAGTTGCAAGAAAACATGTGAGGCAGGAATTTTAAATAAAAAAGTGTGTGATCCGAAATGATTACAGTTCCCTGTACTTGGTTTGTAGGTGTAAAGAAACGGAAGAACTACTTAAACCTTAACACTTATCGCAATGCTCATTTCATTGCCCTTAATCGCTCTAAAAAGGATTACAAAGAAGAGATTAAAGAAGAGTTAAGAAAGCTAGGAGTGTTCAAGAAGGTTAAGCCAGTCTACAAATATTATCTTCCTCGTAAATGTGATATTGGCAACGTCCATTCAATTCTTGAGAAGTACTTCCTAGATGCATTTGTTGAACTAGGTCACATTCAAGATGATGATTGTACTCAAGTGATTGGAGCTGATTATGAATTTGTTGAGTATGATAAAAAGAATCCAAGATGTGAGATATTTATAGAGGACTTGATTTGACAACGTGTAAAGGCTCATTATAATAAGCAAAAACAAAACAATAAGTTAGTAATGATCATTATTGTATTGATGATCATTAGTAATTTATAGTAGGCAAAAACAAAGGATTTCTTAATGTACTCATACATTATTACTGACGGCATTACGATCGTTAAGACCAACGCAACTTCTATTAAAGAAGCCGTTGAAATTAAGAATAAACTAGAATCGCACTATAATTGGTGTATTAAGATAACAAAAAAAGGAAATGAATAATGGAAAAGTTATATAAATTCTCATGGGACATTGGTCGCATGGGGGAAGTAGAAGGGCTTTTTATAGCTGATGAAGAAAAAGTTAATGAAATGATTGGCTCTGATGTTTATTTTGGTGAAATACTAGGTAAACATAGTGAAATATTCGGGACTCTTGATAAAGAGGATCTTGAAATTAAGTCGGATGATAAATCTTTTGTGTCAAAACTGAAATCTTTACTTGGAACTAGTATTTCGGGTTATAATCCACTGTCATATATTGATGATGAAGATGAGGTATAAAAAATGAATGAACTAATGTCTATTTTTGATATTGCGTTAAGTTGTGCGACTCTCGCACTTGTGTTAGTAATGGTATTTAAGGAGAAGAAATAATGGCAGATAAAACATTTATCGAAGGTGTATTCGTTAAGACAATCACAACTCAGTATGGTGATATTCAGAAGTTAAGTTTTGACATGGTTAAGTTTATTGAGTTCGCTCGTTTACATGCTCAGAAGTCTGAAAAGAATGGTAAATCTTATTTGAATGTTGATCTATTATCAACTCAAGATGGTAAGAAGTATATGGCTTTAGATACATTTAAGCCCGATCCAAATTTTCAATCAGCACCACCAACACAGCAACCTGCTCCATCAGCTCCAAGCTTTGATTCAGCAACACTAGCAGAGGATACCCCATTTTAACACTCGAACGTGCTACGCCTCTGACCACATTAAGTTGTAGTGGTTATGCGCAAATCAGCGAAAAAACAAGTGGCAGGTTTTGCAGTTGCGTTCCATTTGTTCGTCTTTAGTAACGCCCGACTGACAGTAGGTTAAGTCATAGTCGGCATCAACAACGGGTGCTGACTATTTTTTTAAACAAAGGAGATTAAAATGAAAACATTACTAATTTTATACGCAGTGTATTTCTTCGCTTGCTACTTTTTCGAGACAAAACCAACAGCCGAGGGAATCTTTTTACCTATAATCCTCGTTTGTGTTCTAGGTAATTACTCAGCAATCCGAGAAGATAAAGAGGTTAATATTTACTTGACGAAAGAGCAGGTAGAGAGATTAAGTGAAGCAGTAGAGGAGATGGAAGATGACAGAGATTAAACCACTTAAACTTTGCAGAATTTGCAAGGAATCTAAAGAGGCTAGTGAGTTTTATACTGGTCGTAAAGAGTGTAAGCAATGTAAGATTGATTATCAACTGAACCGCTACCATGATTTAAAAGACGGCAAACGTGATAAGATGTCTTGGTATGAAGCTGATAAAGCAATGGACAACGCAACGATGATTAAGGAACTTGAACAGAAGTTAGATAGAAAAACAGAAGTCTTGCAGGTGGAAGAAAGAGAACTAAGATGCTCAGAGGACTTCAACCACAACTGGTTTTGCTTCCGTTGGTTTATGTACACAGTTATTATCATTTTTGGTGTATTGAACGCTAATTGGGGATGGATATGATTGGTTGTAGTAGATGCGGTCATGTGTGGGATTCATGCGAATGCCCCGACTTGGAGACTCTAGGAAGCAACTTGGATATGTTTGAAAAGGAAGTTGAAACTCCTGTTAAAGACTTGGGTTCACATTATCGGAACGAGTTCAAAGGCATTAAGATTGATGTGTATCGAGTCCTTCAAATATTTGGAGTAACTGATCCAGTAGCTCAACACATCGTCAAGAAGCTTCTTAGAGGTACTAAGAAAGGTCACGATGAGATAACTGTGTGGAATGAGGTGTTCCAATCTTGTGAACGTAAGAAAGAAATGATAGAGGAAGAGAAAGATGATTGTAAGTAAAAAGAAATATGAACATGATAAGTTTTGTTTAGAATCTGAGGTCAAATATCAAAAAGAAGTGGCTGAGTTCTATAAAGAACAGTTAGAACTATTGAGAGATGTTGTATATAGCGATGAGTGTATACATAAGTTTGATCAATGGGAGGAAAGGAAGATTGGACACAAGAGATGGTGTCAAGTTAGGCATTGTGAACATTGCAACTACACAGAAAAAATAGATATAAATTAAATAATGCACCAGTCTTATCAATACACTCCCGATTTCATGCCAACCTGCTACGAGTCGGGGCATTACTTCAAGAAGCTCTACAAGTTTCGAAGCATTACCAACTTCGTGTGTGTTAAATGTGAGATGAGAACAAGCTTCTCAGAGAACTGCTTTGAGGATGTTGATTGGGGGATAGAAGAATTAGGTATTAATTTGTATGAATAGTAATTGAATGTAGGTGAATCTTATGTTAAAGTAACTATGAAATAAGATTATTCATTGTTGTTGGATTTTTCATTTTCATTTCCTTTGGGGTCGAGTCATTAATTTGGCTCGACTTTTTTTTGCCTTTTTTCACGTTTCGGTTTTGCGTTTGGCTAGATGGCGTTATAATTCCTTAGCCCCCGATCATTAAAAAATTATAGTCAAACATAATTTAATCAAAAAAATATAACTTGTGACGGGGCTATTTTAACAAACAAAAGGAAATAAAGATGAAAGAACTAGTTAAGATCCAAGCGGAGTTAAAAGCTCCCAAGAACCAAAGAAACAACTTTGGTAAGTATAATTACAGATCATGTGAAGATATACTTGAAGCCGTTAAACCTCTTGCCAATAAGAATGGTTGTTTTGTACTCATTGAAGATCAGATTGAATTAATCGGAGATCGTTACTATATCAAGGCAACCGCAACAATTACAAATGGTGAGCAGTCTGTGAAAGTTTCTGCTTATGCTAGAGAGTCATTAACCAAGAAAGGGATGGATGACGCACAGATTACTGGTGCAACTTCATCCTATGCCCGTAAGTATGCTTTAAACGGCTTATTTGCTATTGATGACACTAAGGATGCAGATGCAACCAATAACCATAAATCGAAACCCAAAGCACCAACTATAAAAGCATTAACTAAAGCTGAGTTTGATAGTTCTTATCTATCTTTAAATAGTGCAACTACTTTTGATTTACTTGGTAAAGCTTGGATTGGTTTATCTGCCGATGCTAAAAGAGATCCTAAGTTAATTGCGTTGAAAGAAAAACGTAAAGTTGAATTTGGAGGTAAATAATGGGTAATACATTACAACAAAATGAAGAGTGGTTTCAAGCTCGTAGAGGTAAGTTCACAGGTTCTAACTTTAAATACCTAGTCAATAAAGGTCGGGGTAAAGACTTCACTGAACAGGGTTTTGCCTACATTCGTAAAGTAGTTGCTGAACGTATGGGGTCTTATGACTTCCCTTCTCGTTCCAAGGCTTGTGATTGGGGCAATGAACATGAAGCAGAAGCTATTTCTGTTTACGAAGAGAACACAGGATATGTAACCGATGAGACTGGCTTTGTACTCCATGCAGAATACAACTTTGCAGGTTGCTCGGTTGATGGTACGATTATTGATGAGAATGGAATCATCGAGGTTAAGAATCCTTATAATCCTGCTAACTACATCAGATACGCAACTGATGAGGCTTATATCCTTAAAGAGCATGGAAGCCAAATCTACGGCAACATGTGGGTGATGGATGCTCAATTCTGTGACTTCATTGCTTATGATAGACGTAATGAAAGGAAGCCAATTCACATTCAGCGTTTCCATCGTGATGAAGAAAAGATTGCCAAGATTCAAGAACGTGTTTTGTTAGCTGAACAGGTAGCACAGGCAATGTACAATGAGATTCTTAACCCTAATGTGGAGTTTTAAATGCAACCAGTAGAATACCAAGACGGATGGATTAAGGCTACTCCAAGACAAGTGGAATTACAGAAGCCTGTCGTTAAAGCTTTTTTAGGAAGGCAGTATAATAACACTATCAACCATGGATCAGTTATTACTGGAGCTGAGAAAAAGACGAAGAGGATGAGATGAAAAACTGTAAAAACTGTGGTACTGTATTTGAAGAACCTAAATATTGTAGCGATAAATGCGAACAGGAATCAAATATGAAGTATAGAGAACTAGAAGTGAGAGAGTTACCAAAATTAACCAAATTAGAAGCCCCCGAAGATATGAACTGCAAAATGTGTAATTGTGATATTCAAGATGGTGGGACTGTTTGGAGGTTCGCCGATTACTCTGTAACTCCCTTAGATATCTCTTTTGTATGCTGTAACTGCTCTAAATTAACCTAAGGAAATAATATGAAATTAACTAAACAACAGTACGAACAACTAAAACCATATTGCAACACAAAGAAGCAAACAACTAGACTACAGGCGGTGATTGACTGTGATGGTAATCAATCAGAAGCATGTAGATCATTAGGAGAAAATAGATCTTCATTTAAGAAGTCCATAACTCAGATTAAAAAGAACGCTAGAGATCAAGGATTTCAAACTGGTGGTGAGAAGTTCCAACCAATCACGGGTCATTTCGTAAAGGGAGAATCTGCTTTAGTTGATAAAGATGGTGTAGCTAAATTAAAATGGATTAAGACTGACACTAATAAAGAACTTCAATTAGAGCAACTACAAAAAGCAATTACTTCTGCATTTGACGAATACAAAGGTAAGTCATTCGAGGCTAAAGCACCTGTTGATTCTGATGAGGATTTACTTTGTTTTATTCCAATCGGTGATGCGCATATTGGTATGATGGCATGGCATGAAGAATGTGGTGAAGACTTTGACTTAAAGTATGCCGAGTTCTATTTAACTAGAGCAATGGAAAGATTGATTCAATCAGCCCCCAATGCTAAACAATGTATTATTGCAGATATGGGAGACTTTCTACATAGGCAGGATAATAAGAATCAAACACCTAATTCGGGTGCTATACTTGATTGCGATAACCGCACATTAAAGATGATGAGAATAGCAGTTAAGATATTGATTCACGCAGTTAATAAAGCCCTAGAGAAGTTTGAAAGTGTGTTACTTAGGAACGTTTGCGGAAACCACAGCCCCGAAGGTGAGCAAATGTTAAGCCTTGCTTTAGAGTTATACTTCCATAACAACCCAAGAGTAGTAGTTGATTCCACGCCTAATAAGTTTTGGTATCACCAGTTTGGCAAAACTCTTATTGGATTACACCACGGAGATAAGGTTAAACAAGCTGAGTTACCAATGATTATGGCATCTGATGTACCTAAGCAATGGGGTGACACTTCATTTAGATACTTCTTCATTGGGCATATTCATCATCAAATGGTTAAGGAATTTCAAGGGTGTTCAGTTGAGTCTATCAATACACTTACCCCTAATGATTCTTGGCATCATGGTAGTGGTTACAGATCCCGTAAGAATATCAAGATGATGGTGTTCCATAAAGAATATGGTGAGATTGAAAGAGTCACAAAAGATATTTCAATGCTGAGGGATTAGTTATGAAATGGGAAGAGTTCACAGCTCGGTTAATTTATTTAATTGCATTACTGGGATTAGCTTCTATTTTAATATTAACTAGATGGATTGTAATTAACCATTAGAGAATACAACTCTATAAATGTACGAGGCTATTGCCAATAGGGGTTCGTTAGGACTTTTACTGACAGTAGCCTTTTTTTATATAAAATGTACTACATAAAGTTTTAAGTATAGCAAATATTATACTTTATAGGGGCAAAAACGGGCGAAACCCCATATAATTTACCCATATAACGGTAAAAAGGGTACAAAAACACCTCATAAGTGATTATATGAGGTGAGTTTGTCTCAAAAAGACTGTTTAAGCGGTAATATTTTGCTTCTTAATAAGCTATATAAGAGGTGTTATGTAGTGAATTGTTCCATAATATACCATAAAAGAGGTATTATATGGTTGATTATGTAACCTCTAAGAAGTTGCCATTTGTTTCTTTTTAATATCCTTCTTCTCATGTGAGTAGAAGAACCAAGCAACACCCAATGCAATCATGGCGATTATGCCCCAATTACCAATGGTATCATAAAAAGCATTTATACCAATTCCCGATAAAAAGCAGACAATACCAAATTTAGTATCAGCGGGGTCTTGTGTAAGGAATCGACCAATAAGTAAGATTAGGACACCGAGAATAACAGGGGCTAACCTGTAAATCAAATCGACCCAAATTAACTTTTTGTCCTCTTCAAGGGCTTTCTCCGCTTTAGCTTTTGCCTCCAAGATTTTCTTAACTTTTTGTTTAATCTCCTGCGTTTGATTTCTGATGTTTTCTGTCTCTTTGTAAACATTAGGAAGAGAGCTAGTGTCATCATTTTCAATAGCCAAAGAAACAATGTTATCAACACTAACAGTACTACTGTCAATGGAAGCCACTTCCCCTGTGACTCCCATGCTTGCATTAGAGCTGATTTGTTCACAACTAGATAGTAATAATATTGTACTTATTGCCAATAACAATCTCTGACACGTACTGTTGAGGACTGTAATCTTCATAACCTTCAACTACCCTTGCGATAATCGCTTTTTGTGTTTCTGTTTGTTGTTCTTCGTCTTCGGGAATATCTGCAACATATTCAGCAATGGTTTTATCAGAGAAAGTAAACATATCAATATGAATGATGCTATACACACCACCACCTTCATCTGCTACCCCTTGCCAAGCTGATACACCACCTACTTTAGATTCATTAGAAAAGTATTTCTCTAGGAAGTCATCCCAAATCTGACCGTAAGTAACGGCTGAGAATGGAGCACCATAAACAAATATTTCCTGTTCTAGTGCTGTCATCTCTTGGAGTGTGCCTGTGACTTTGTATTTCATTGTCTAAGACTCTACGCTGTTTGCTCTATGTGTAGCGACTAGTAGAACCGTTATATCATGCACGTTGACTATAATTGCATCATCTCTTGTATCAATAAACAACTTACCACCGTTAGCAACAAACGTTGAGAGCGTGAAGATAGGCACATCAAAAGAATATGTACTAACAACCCCAGCGCCTTTGGGGTGTATTTTTGTTTCTGATGCGACGACAATAGGTGATGATATGATATCAGCACCGATATCCAACCCGATATCAAAATAACCATTTTGAGGAGCTGTGGCCTTAAATGCGAATCTAAGCGCAAATGAATCTCCTGCATCTTTTGCATCAATCACGTTTGTTGTTGTGTTCCATATACCACTAAGTCTTGCAGGGAGCTCCGTAGTATTAGTTGTCCCATCCAGACCATCGCATGTGATTTGAATTTTATCATTATTTATCACTAACGGGGATACGTCTGTATAAGTACTATCGGCATAAAACCCCCAACCTGTCTCTTTCGGGATCATAGCGATGTCACCATCACTTTTTTGTGTTAGTATAGAACCTGTTACGCCCTTAGTTACTTGTGCGTAATTTGTCGAGCTAGTTAATTTTATAATTTCGTTTGCCATTTTAAAGCCTCCTTAGCTTGGTAATAATGGGGGTAAAAGTATTTCGCCTGTCTCGCTTCTGAGATACGAATAATAATCAATCTCTGTCTGTGTCAGCGCTCTGTCAAATGGAATAATCTGCTTTGTGTCCATGTCGGCTGATGTTGCACTTTTGCCAATTGTGCCAAAATCAAATGTTCTACCTGTAACGTCAACAGTTTCTTTCAAGACTCCATCAACATAGTAAAGTAAGTCATCACCACTACGAACAAAGCCGAATTGCGTTCTGCCTGTTGTAAGTGTGTAAGAAGTCAATGCAATATCATTTGCACCTGTAGTATCCCTTAGATACATATAGTTATCTGCAAGTGCTAGAATCGCTGAACTTCCTGCGGTCTGCTCTAGGAGATACTTAGTTGTACCAAGGGTGTTAATACTTGTGTCGATCATGTACGACCAATCGCCCGTCAATGCAGGGAGTCCACTCATATTGTCATCTGTAGCATCAAACACAACTCTTGCATCACGATAAGCACTAAACTCGTCAGCGTACCACTTTGCTACGTCCTCGCCTAAAACTGGATTAGCATTTGCGCTAGTTCTCATTGCGGTGGGGTCGGGAGTAAGGGTTTGAGTTGGTGTTTCCGTTGGGTTCACTGGGTCGGCTACTGCCACGCTCCAAGCTCGAACGGAGTAGAAGTTTTTGGCAACATCGTTATTTGATCGTGATAAACAACCGATATTTAAATCTTTTCCTGTCATATCTGAGGAATTTATAGAAATGTCATTTAACCAATATTCTAGAGTGTTTCCTGTACGTCTTAGGAGTAATTTATTTACACCTGTATTTGATGGCCCACCTCCCGCAGTCATAATAATGCTTGCATCATTAGCCGTAACACGCAATCCACCACTAACCAACGTCCTTATATTGGGCGTATTTCCACCATCTCTAGTAAACATATAAACACCACTTGTACCAAATGAAGCAGAAGAAATCTCCCACTCAAGTGTCCAGTCGCCAGTCCAATCAACGCCAAATTCATTGTCAGAAATAATGTGGTCGCCTTGGGCGTCAAAGGATAAGCTTTCTCTACTATCTACACCTAGAGCAAACGTAGGCTGACTGCTCGCTGTGAACTGAGTGACAGTATTGTCCTCAACTAGCTTAGGCTGATTTGCGCTTGTGCCTTGTGTGAGGTCGTTATTATTTACCGACTCATCCGCCCAAACATTAACAGAATCACCTGTAACGAGTGTGAAGTTGTCCACTAAGTAAGCTGTGTATTTAGCTACAAAGCCTGTGGGTTCGGAAGGTGCTCTTCCTAAAAATATAGGTCTTGGGAGGTTAAGCCCAAGCCCAAGTGATAATCTAGGCATTTATAACCCCCTTAAAATTTTTATTCATTGTAATTCTCCAATTATAACTCTCAATTAAAAAACCCGACAGGAAAGTGAGTGGCTTTCTTTTCGGCTTGCACAACCTATTCGGGGTGATTATAATACTACCTCAATAAACTAATATTAGCAGTACAAGTAACATTTAATAAATGTCCATACACAGGGATTAATTCACCTGCGAAAACTGGCATGGATGTTGTTGTTTTACCGTTAGCACCACCACAAGTGAAAGTGATAGTTCCATCAGCCCATACACGAATAGTTTTAACGGGTACAATTACATCTGTTACAGTTGTAGCTGCGGTGATAGTTTCCCAGTCACCGCTTGGATATGTTTGTGGCATAGTTTACTCCTTATTTTTTATTGATTCTTTAAGTAACTTAATAATTTCTGTCTGATCCTTCTTGATATTCCTTGATTGCGGGGATCTAATCTGCTCATAATTTTTTTCCTTTATTGTTGTCTAATTTTTCACTCATGATTGATAGTTCTTTCACTATGCTATCTAAGATTACTTTTATTTCTTGATTTGGCCCACCATGCTGATTCATGCTTAATTCAAGGAGCTTCATCTTTTCAGATAGAGCATCCATTTTATTTGCTAATGTATCTGACTTCCTGTTATTGTTTTCAGAAACCTCAATAAATCTATCAATCTTAAAAAGTAAGTGAGTAAATGCCTTGTCATGATTGATTAATGTGTTGTTAAGATTCTCCATGATCTTAGCTGAGTTCTGCTGAATGCTGTGGCATTTAGATATCCTCTGCCCCGAGACTCGATCAACCATCTTAACTTTTTCAAGTTCCATATTGTCATGCCTAACTAAGTACCAAAGGAAACCACCAACAATCAAGCAGATCACAAGTGATTGAGGAGATCTCTTTAAAGATTCGGTAATATTCTCAAGAATAGCTTTCATTGTTAGTTGCCCCCACCATTTCTACTTTATCTGTGTATATTACTTGTGATTGTGTCATTGTATGTCCTTGATTATTTTTAACATTCTACTGTCATGCCTTGGTCGGTGTAGGTGGGTGCGTTAGCTGGTGATACAGGTAAGTTGTTTGACGATTTATCGACAGTTTCACTTCCTGTTTCATTATTCCAATTACCTAGTGGCGGTGCAATTTCTGCATCAGCTAAACTAGGCATCTCCGCAACCATCAAGTCCCAACATTTAGTAGGGTTTGATGCTAGATATGTTTTTTCTGGCTGTGACAGAACTCTCGAATAGATTATTGGCTGAAATAACCCACCATTAAATTCAAAGTTGCCACTGCCTGTTGAATTATCATATGCACCAAAACGGACATTAGCAGATGTATTGAATATACCAGTGTTGTGCGCTTGTGAATCTTCTTCGGTGGCATTTACAAATATTTTGAAACTTGCGCCATTATATTCGCCTACCAAATGAACAGGTTGACCTATCGTCACATTGGTTGTTGATACTGCATTATCAACACCACCCCCTGTTCCGCTATCATCCACATAAAATTCATACTTTCCTAGACGAGTTCTGAGCACCCAAGCTCTTTGATTGTCACTATATGAGTATTTACTTGCGATACATTCTTCTTGATCATCCACTTCGGGAATAACCCAAATAGAAACTGACATATTTCCTGTTATTTGTAGTTCTACTGGATTCCCCGCATCGTAATACTGATTTGTACCATTCAACGTTGCTGAATTAACATTGTAAATAGTGGTGTCACTCGGTAAATCACTCGCATTAGTGTAAAAATAAATCTGCTCACCTGTTAAAGATGGTTGTGGAGAAACAGTGATACCGCTTCCACTCTTATCGTTAAACTCATTGCCCGATATTGAAATATCATCAGTAAAAGAAGATGAGTAAATTAAACCACTTCTTTGTGTTGGTGTCATTGCATCCCAACCAAGAGCGCCACTTGACATTGTATCATCATCGTAAACGTAATGTTCTAAGACTTCTACCTCTGTTAATCTTCTTTCAAAAACATTGAATTGAGCCATGTAAAAAGGAACTGACCCTTTACTATAAGATTTACTGGAAGTTGCGTTCCAAGGTATACCGATTGAATAAGGCATTGTAGATGTTTTTATTAATTGCCCATCTAAAAATAATTTTAACTCATTATCCAAAACACTTCCAGTAACACAGAGGTGATACCAAGTGTCTTCTGCAAGATTTGTGGTTATTGTAGATACATTTAGTGTTGTTGATGCTGATGACTTTATAGAAAAATCTATTCTATCAGAACCATTATCACCCTCGAAACTAAAATGACCAGTTGACGGAGAACCTAGATTATCATAAAGTCCGCCGTATATAGTCATTCTATTTGTACCACCACCTGCATCAAATCTAACCCAAGCCATAATTGTAAACTCAGATAGAGACTCCAATAAATAATCAGAGTACTCATTATAAGTACTGTTTATAAGAGATGAGTTATACAGCCCGCTTGCACTTATAGGTGTCTTTGGTTCTTCGTCTGCCTGTATTCCAATAAAGGGGAACATTATTAAACCTCTGTGTTACCATCAACGATTACTGTAGTGGAATCTAAGTAAACAACTGAGATTGATCCATTGGCTTTTATCTGTGTGTCGGTTGTATTATCAATAGTAGTACCACTAGTAATTAAACTAACTGCACTAGCTGATGTATTGTAAACAAATAAATTATAACCTGTACTTAATACGGGCAGAGTTAAATCGTTATCAATCTTTACAATAGTCCCTAAATCACCTGCAATAAGGCTGTATACACCTGTGGTTGTTTTTACTGTTAATGCTTTAGGTTGGTAATCTGAAAGTTTAGTTTCTAATTTAACTGGTGAGACTGCTCTTGTGTCATCTGTTCCTGTACTCATATCAGAGGCATTAGCGATGGCAATAGCACCACGTACACCTTCTGCTGAATCAATAACATCAACAACTATGTCAGAACCGACTGTTGAAACACTTGCGTTATTCGCACCAAGTATACCTTTGATGATAATATCAGAACCCGACTTTGAAACTCGGATTGTTTCACCTGTTGCACCTGCATCTAATGAGAGATCGTTATTTTCTCCCGTTCCTGCTCCTGCTTGTGTTGCTAATACCCATGAGGTAGTTGCGTCATCGTAGGTTAATACTTTATCGTCATCCGTAGCACCCTGTGGGATAGGTAAATCCAAGTCGTGTATTTTATCTGCGTTCCATTGTGCTGTGTCATTACCTACTTGAGCAGGAGTTACATTATGGGGATTAGTTGAACTAGATACATGTGAAGTATTATTGGTGATGTCTATGTTAGTTTGCGAACTAGGTATAATTCCTGCCCCTGCATCTGATACATCACTATGTACTGTGACTGAACCTGTGATTGATGGGGAGGCTGATAAGGCTGATTCAAAGTCTGAGATAGTAGAAGCTAACTGCGTGCCAGTCATATTATTACGGTCAAATGCGTCACCATTTATATTTTGACTATCGTAAACAGCCTTAGTCATATCACCCGTAGCAGGGTTGTCTTCAATCGTTTGAACTCGGTCGGCTAGTTCGTCAAGACCTTCGTTCATTAAAGTAGGAACTACATTCCAATCAGCAGGGACAGCAGGAGTATAAGTCAAGTTTGAAGCATCGAGGATTAAAGCATCACCTGTACCAACGTGTTCCTTGTCAATAACGATAACGTTAGTCTTAGCAGTGATCTCATCACCTTCGTGTGTACCTGTAAACCAAATAGCAATAGGATACTTAGAAGTGGTATCTAAGTCAACTCTCGACCACTCGTTAGGTACTACACCTGCGTTCACATCGAATAAGACTTCATTAGTCCCGATGGTAGCAGTCCCGTTTGCGAGTAGTAGTTCTGCAACTCCACTTGGCTGATCTTCAATTCTGCCGTATAAATTTAAGCTGTCTCCACTAATGAAATCAGCAGGTACATTATCAGCAGGATCACCATGCCAAAACTTTACAGTTAAATCGAATGATGCTTCACCATAAATTCTACTAGGGAAATACGTGTTTGTATTGCTTGATCCAGTTTTCTGAAACCAAATTGCGTTAGTCGGATCATCGACATCAACGTCTACTATGTAACTTCTTGCCATGTTTGTCTCCTAAAAGGTGTCTGCTTTGGCGATTGGAGAGCGAAATCGTTAGTAACAGACGAAATTCAAATGTTTATTTAATATATATTATTGAGATAGAATATCAATTAGCTTCCTCGGTGTAATATTTTAAGAAGCCTTCTTTGTTGAAATTAATGAGGGGCATACATTGCTCTATAAAGTTTCCTTGTATTACAGGATCATTCCAAGCAGGAGGGGCGTTTTCAACATCGTCAACAATCTCACCATCAACAATGCGACCAAAACCATTCTCGACCCAAGTTCCTTGAGGTGTCACATTTATATTTATATCCCCATTTGCCCCACCATTTGATTCATTCACTAATTGAGTTAGTGCATTATCTCTTATTGTATGTCCTAATGGTCTTGATGGAAGACTCCAAGTTGTTTTGTAGGACACATCATCAAATGAATCGTATGCTACATCTAAATTATATATAGCACTTTTATGTTCAAAAAAATCAGTTGTGAATGTATCCCCATTTAAACCAACTATATCGAAATTATTAAATGTACAAGCAGGTCTTGATATACCATAAATCATTTTCCAAAATGGTGTAGTGTCGGTATTACTTGCTGTTATAGATAATCTTGGATTAAATGTTATAAAATCGGGGTTGCTATTACAATCTACACTATTATATAAATTGTCTCTTTGAGCATTAAAAGTGTTACTACCAACAAAATCATTTCCTTGGTTCATTAAAGCAACATTAAAATCACTAAGTGCAGTTACAGCAGGTTTACCCGAATAACCACCATTCCGCCAAGTGACCCTTCTTACAAATGTAAGGTAATTTAATACCTTAAAAATATCCTGCATCATATCATAAGTGAATCTAAAAGATTGGTTACTATCGTAAGCCCTTATAAAGGATAAATCCACACCTAATAATGTTTCTAAATTACCAAACTCTTGTTTCCCGAATGAACTATAACCAAGTTGTATATCTTCTATTAATGTGTTTTCTCTCACACTACCAAATATATTTGGCACATAGTAATCATTAACAAAATCACTATCATTACCATAATTAGTATATTCATAATTAGAACCACTTTCAAAATCTATAAAGCAACCTCTATAACCCGATTTAGCATAATCAGTATCATTACCAATTTGTGTTGGTGCTGATGATTCAGAAAGCCAATTTGATAGCGCACTAACTATAAAATTAACTTGATCCTTTGTTCTGTGTCTCTCTGTAGCGTTATAATCAATAG
>Ga0209119_1001781_pt1 | contig 20632 bp, 21 predicted proteins | sample COG_03_FD_184747 | JGI IMG/M metagenome (GOLD analysis project Ga0209119, IMG submission 184747) | Pelagic Microbial community sample from North Sea - COGITO 998_met_03 (SPAdes) (version 2) | ecosystem: Environmental > Aquatic > Marine > Neritic zone/Coastal water | place: Helgoland, sampling... | reverse complement strand
CAACATCTTTAATCTCCTCGGCAACATTGACCATATCCTCAAAGCCGATAAAGGCATAAAAGGCCAAAAATGAACCGCTTAAAATCCCCAGCCAGATGGCGCCATCCAATCCGGGCATCAGTTCATGACTGCGCACGGGGAGTGTGACAAATTCATCTCTGGCAACCCAGATAATGAGCAATAGGCCAGCTATTTCAATTAGAGTAACTACTGCCGCGGCACTGACCGATTGACCTATCCCCCAGGCAGCCAGTAGTCCCAGAGCAATGCTGATGACTACAATTGCTGTCCAGTCGGGGATAGGTATAAAGGTTTGCAGATAGCCAACAAAACCATTGGCTAGAGCAGCGGCGGAAACACAGCCATTGATAATAACCAGAATACCAACAAAAACTGCCAACTGTTTGTAGTCAAAGGCTTCTTTCACATAGACAGCTTCACCGGCACTTTTCGGAAAGCGGCTAGAGAGTTCGGCAAAGGTCAGTGCAGTAAATGCCGATAGCAGTGCGGCTGCTACAAATGAAATCGGCGCCATCATACCGGCGCGCCCGGCGACCTTACCGACTAATACATAGATTCCGCCGCCAATGGTTGTGCCCAGCCCATAGAGAGTAATTAACGGCAGGTTTAGGGCGCGTTTAAGTTGCTGTTGGGAGTTAATTGCTGGGTTTTTGGGTGATTTTTCTGTTGGTTGCATAAGTTTATAGTAGATCAGATTTAGCGGTTCGATTGCGATCAATAGGACTTGTGTCAATTGGGCAGAAATAAAAATATTATTTTTTGAAGGTAGGGGTAAATGAGATTTAGGGGTCTTACTAAGTATACCGGTACGTTGCATTGCAAATGCATAGGAGCTGGTCGACCGTAAAATGGAATCTCGGGGCAATAGCTAACGACAGGATGAGCGTTAGTAAACGGATGTAGAGGTGACAGGGTGAGTCATAAACCGCAAAACCAAAGCTTATATCTAGAGCATGAAAGTCTAGAAATAGAGAGGCTTATTTTGGAAATGACCGCAGCTGGTGCAGGTATCACAAAAGCTGAGATTGCTCAGCTGTATCAAGATACTTCTGATGAATTGCGACGCCTACTGGTCCGCAAGTTGGGCGATGAAGAGGGTGCTGAGGCATTGGCTCAAGATGCCTATTTGAAACTGATTCGAATTAAACACAACCAAGATGTTGGCAATCTGCGACGTTACCTGTTCAGTATGGCGGTAAGGCTGGCTCTCAATGTCTTGCGCAAACGTAAAATGGACAGCCAATACTATGGTGATGTGCAGGGCTTATCCGGTCAGGACAGTGATGCTTACAGGGTTTTGTTGGACGAGCTTAGGCAGGAGTCTTTAAAAGAAACTCTCTCACAATTACCAGAAAAAACCCGTTATATTTTTCTGCTGTTCCACTTTAAAAAAATGTCGGTAACTAATATTGCCCATTTTCTTGAGGTCTCGGAATCGATTGTCGAGACTCATATTGATTGCGCACAGGATCAAACTGCGAGAGCGTTAACTGAATTTGCATTGATGGATGTCTGATATTAGCGACCAGAAAAAAACGCAGGCTGTTTTGGATCATCTTGAGCCTTGGGCCAGCGAGGAGATAAGTCGTCTTGTGCGTGAATTTGATGCTCGCAGCAAGCTTTTTTCTAAGCCGCACAAGTTACGCTGCCGTATTTTTTGTGTTCTTGGGCTGTTCTGCGGTTTAGCAATAGCTTCACTATTGCTGTGGCGTTTTCAGCCACAATTTTGTAGCTTATAAAAAAAGAAGGAGCCATGGCTCCCTCAATTTAAAGATATCTTAACCTTTATTGACTTAAATAAACGGCAGATTTACTAGCTTTGATACTCGGTATTGACCACTGCTACATCCACATCTAGCGCCGAAATAACCCGTTCTGCGGTATTGCCGCGTCGAGTTTTAATCAGACCTGTCTGGCCAAGAGTACCCATAATAACCAAGTCGGCATTGAGCTTTTTGGCGGTTTCTGCCACAGCTTCATCGGTATAGCCTTTAACCACATGGATATTTTTTGAGGATAAACCGGCTTCTTTTGCCAGATTGCCGCGGTCGGGGTAATGCATGGAGTCTATATAGGCGTTAACCACATGGAAGTCTGCCCCATAGTTTTCAGATAGCCATTTCCCGTGAGCAAGAATATTGGCATTAAGCAGTTGTTGCTGTGTGCCAATAGCCTGGAAGTTAACCGCGGCAAGAATAGTCTTGCGCTGTTCTGCTGCGCCGGGGCGCACCAGAATCACTGGGCAGTTGGCTTTCTTTAATACTTTCCATTTGGATTCGCTAAAGGTGAAGCGCAGAGCGTTTTTCTTCTTTTTGAGAATCGGTAGCAGAATAATATCTGCCCCAAAGCTATTTGCCGACTTTAGAATCGAACGCTGCCACTCGCTAGACCAAGAAATTTCAATCTTGTAATCCAGGCCTTCTTTTTTCAGTGGGGCATGTATCTCGTCTTCAAACCATTGACTGTTTTTAAATAGCGCATCATTGGTGGCGCGGGTATCAACACTCTCACTATCAACACCAATAAACACATAGAAAATAGGCGATGGCTTACGGAATCTTGCAGTAATAATGGCCCGCTGCAAGGCAATATGCTCGCTGGCGGTGGGGTCAACAACAACAAATACTTTCTCTTGTTCAGACATTGTGTCTTATTCCTTTAAAAATTTGTTTGAGGTGCATCTTGCGATGGTGCTAGTGATGTAAAATTAGTGTCATGGTTGAAGGTGACGCTGGTGTGACACCGTGACAACCTTAAATGAGTATAAAATACTGCTCAGATATAGCCAATAATAAACAAAGTTAATCGGTTTCTACGCTGTGATAGATATTCTGGACGTCATCCAAGTCTTCCATCATGGTCATAAATCGTTCAAACATTGCCTTGTCATCATCAGTGCTGAGAGGGGCGGTATTTTGCGCAATAAACTGGACTTCATCGACTTCGTAATCAATCTCGCCAAATGCTTCACTGAGCGCATTTTTAGCCTTGAATGACTCGGTGTGCGGTGCGAAAACTGTCAGCATGCCGTCTTCATTTTCAATATCGATAACATCGACATCGCTCATCAGCAGCGCGTCTAAAACCGCCTCTTCATCCTGGCCGCCAAATCTAAGAATAGTGAGGTGATCAAACATATGGCTGACCGCGCCCTGAGTGCCGATCTTGGTTTTGGTCTTGGTAAAGCACAGACGGACGTCACCGAAGGTGCGATTTGGATTGTCGGTCAGACATTCAATAATCACCATGCAGTTGCCTGGGCCATAACCCTCATAGCGGGCAAGTTCGAAGTTTTCGCCGGCGCCACCCTTGGCTTTTTCTATCGCTTTGTCGATAACGTGAGTTGGAACCTGATCTTTTTTTGCACGGTCAATAAGGCTGCGAAGCGCAAGGTTACCGGTGGGGTCGAGACCTCCAGATTTGGCGACAACATAAATCTCCCGGCCATATTTACTGTACACCCGCGCTTTAGCGTCAGATGTTTTTGCCATGGAGTCTTTGCGGTTTTGGTAGGCTCTGCCCATTGTGCATTCCAATTCAAATGTTTAAGTGGGGATTCTACAACAGCCTGTGCAATGGGGCATCCCCAAATCAGCGGTTAATGACAATAACCTCAATTGCTGGCGTCTAAAAACTAGGCGCCTGTGGCCGAAAGCCAATCCAGTTTAAGCAGCTAAATTAAGAAGCCAGATTAAATTGATTTTTTAGATGGGCAATAATGTCGTTGGACTCATAGAGCCATTCGACGGAATTGTCAGGCTTTTCTATTCTCAAGCAAGGCACTTTGTGGCGTCCGCCTTCTGTGGTCAATTCAGCTTTAATATCGGCATCATTTTGCGCGTCGCGCAGTTCGATATTGAGCCCGTGACGTCTAATCTCTCGTCGCACTTTGACACAAAAAGGGCAGGCTTTGAATTGGTACATCGCCATATTTGCGGTAACCGCATCAATTTCTTTTTGCACGGAAGGCTCTCTAACTACAGATTTGGGAGAAGTAATGGCGTCGAGAGCTAATATAATTAGGCCTAATATCCAGCGGATGATTTTCATTGTAAAGTCCGATTCAGTATTTGTTGAGGTTTAGCTGTTTACGTATCTGTCTAATAAATCGATGTACGATTGCTGAGAATAAAAAAATCCCTCACACATAGGTGTGAGGGATTTTCTTATTTGGTGGAGCCTAGCGGGATCGAACCGCTGACCTCAACACTGCCAGTGTTGCGCTCTCCCAGCTGAGCTAAGGCCCCAAATTAGGAGGCGCCATAATAGGGATGCCCCACATCCAAGTCAAGCCTGTTTAGGCAAGCTGTTGGTACTCTTTTTCAAGCTTCTTAAGTTTCTTTTTACCAATGCCGCCAAGCAGGTCGATTGCATGGCGCAAACGGGCTCGCGACATATCTGCACCGAGCAGGTTCATCGAGTCCATTACCGAGATGGAGGCGCTGCTGCCGGCAACTGCAATAAACAGCGGTGCAAGAAATGGTTTTAACTTGATGTCCATGCCATCGGCTACTGCTTTTAGTGCATTGAAAATATTGTCTCGCTGCCATAACTGCACAGATTCAAGTCGCCACAGGGCGAATTGCAGCACTGGCAATAGTTGTTCGTCATCCATGCCTGCGGACCTTAGATCTTCGGCGCTAATCGGCAGCATTCCGGAGACCAGATAGTTGCCCAGAGGGGCTATATCCGAAAGGGTTTCCATACGCTGTTTGGCAAAGGGCAGAAAGGCCATTAGAGTATCGCGGTTAAGTGCCCATTCCTGAAGTCGATCAGCCAATTGTTCGTCGCTGAGTTCCTCACGAATCCACATACCATTTAACCAGCTGAGTTTTTCCACATCGAAGACCGGGCCACCGAGAGAGACGCGCTGAATATCAAATGCTTCGAGCATTTCGTCGAGAGAGAATTTCTCACGCTCATCAGGCATGGACCAGCCCATACGGCCCAGATAGTTGAGCAGTGCTTCAGGCAGGTAGCCCATACGTTGATAAAAAAGAATACTGGTTGGATTTTTACGCTTCGACAGTTTGCTTTTATCCGTGTTGCGCAATAGCGGAAGATGGCAAAAAATCGGTGTTTCCCAGCCGAAGTATTGATAGAGCAAAATATGCTTGGGCGCTGAGTTAATCCACTCTTCTCCGCGGATAACATGGCTGATTTGCATCAGGTGATCATCGACCACATTGGCCAGGTGGTAGGTCGGCATACCATCGGCTTTTAACAGCACCTGTAGATCAATCTGCGACCAGTCAATGCTGATCTCGCCGCGCAGCATATCGTTAAATACACACTGTCCTTCGCGAGGTACCTTCATGCGTACCACGTGAGGTTCATTATTGGCTAGGCGCTCGGCAATCTCGTTCTCGCTCAAGTGCATGCAGTGGCCGTCGTAACCCAGTGGTTGTTTTTCGGCCATTTGGGTTTTACGCAGTTCATCAAGGCGTTCGGAGCTACAAAAACAGCGAAATGCATGACCGCTATCTAACAGTTGATCAGCATGCTGGCGATAAATGTCCGAACGCTCACTCTGTCGATAGGGGCCGTGGGGGCCGCCGTTATCTGGGCCTTCATCCCAATCCAGTCCCAACCAGTGTAGGGCATCTAAAATAGCCTGTTCGGACTCTGGAGTGGAGCGGGCTTGGTCGGTATCTTCTATACGCAACAGAAATTGGCCTCCCTGACTGCGAGCAAAGGCCATATTAAACAGTGCGACATAGGCCGTGCCTACATGGGGATCGCCGGTGGGCGAGGGTGCTATACGAGTGCGTACGGTCATCTAAAAAATCCAGTCTATATATGCGGGCTATAAAAAAACGCATTATACGTTTTTAACAGGGGCATCTGTCACTATCTGTATGTCCTGACCCTTAAAAATATATATACAGAAAAATCAGCGCCCGGTTTTACCGCGCTGTGCCGCTCGCAAACGCAGCCTGATAATAAAGGTTATCAGCAGGATTGCCACTAGGGACATAGACAGGCTCCACAGGGATTTTTGCAGAGTTGCCTGCCACAGTTGCTCGTAGCTTTCACGCAAACTAATAACCACTACAACATCGCCAATTCGCGACCACCCAGAGGAGACTGCTGCGCGGGCTTCGATAGGGGGAAGGGCTACGGCTTTTATAAACAGGTCGGGAACCTGCGGGGTTTCTAGAGAGAATGAGCGTTCAATCAAGCGGTCATTATTGAGATCGATAAAGTAGATTTTTTGATAGTAGCCGAGATCTGAGACGGCGTTAAATAAAACGCCCAGTCGAGAGCGATCATTTTTCTTTAATACTTCGGTCATCGATATTGCCAGTGATGTGGCGCCGCTTTGGGCCTGCACATGCATCTGCTTGATGATAGTTGATCGGTCGGTATGCACACTAATGACTAACCACAGTGAAACCAGTAGCAAAATGACCGCGCTCACCGTGCTAATTAGTTGTCGATACACACTCATCCTGCCCTCCTGAGCTCTGACCAGTTCCCTTTTAACCGATTATCTGTGATGGCTTCAACATAGTTTATAAAAATGACTATGCCAAGCCCGGTTATAGGAATAGCTTTGACTGGCACTCAATGCATAAGGATATTTGTTATCAATAGTTATATAACACAGCAGGTATCAGCATCCGCAAAAAAAGTCGCTCTAGTTGGATTTCTTATTAGTCTGCACAGCCATGTTGCGGCCTTTGAGGTTTCTGAAAAACTACTTGAGAAGGTCAGGGAACAGCACGGCTCTGTCGCTGAAACCAGGTTGCGCAATTGGAAGAAGATGGTTAAGCACTCCGACGCCAGACTGGACATCGAAAAGCTGACACTGGTGAATGAATTTATTAACCGTGCCCACCGGGTCAATGATACGGATAGCTGGCATAAAACTGATGCTCGTGCAGATCCATTAGAGTTTTTGGTCAATCACTCAGGTGACGGTCAGGATTTCACCGTGGCAAAGCTGTTTACTCTCCATCAGATGGGTGTAGACCTAGGTAAGCTGCGCATCAGCTATGTGAAGTCAAACGGTCTAAATCGCCCGCATACAGTTCTGGCATATTTTCCGTCGCCAACCTCTGAGCCGTTGATACTGGACAATATAGAGCGTCTTATTAAACCTTCATCTGCACGTGCAGATCTCGAGCCAATCTATTTATTTGACCCCCGTGATGTGCTGATGGGTGATGGCGATTCACGACAACTACCCGAAGAGAAATCCAATCATATTGTTAAATGGCAGAACCTCTTGCCGAATCTGGAAACGGTGCAGTACTAGCTACAGCGATTGCACTCCTCCATCCACCAATCAATGGCTGTGGTCTTGCGGCGGTTCTTAGGCAGGGCAAAATAAAAGGTTCGCTTCATATCCCGTTTGGGGAGTCTTAGAGGGACCAGATCACCGGTTTTAAAATTATTCTGCAGCACAATTTCTGAGAGGCAGCCAATTCCGAGGCCGGCTTCCACCGCTTTTTTGATCGCTTCATTATGTTTAAATTCTAGATAGACATCCAAGTCGGGCATCAGTCCTGCCAGTGCGCGGTTAAAGGTTTGTCGTGCACCGGACTCCGGTTCACGGAGTATCCAGCGCGCCTGCTTAATGTCATTGTCGGTAAGGTTGGGCTTTTTTGCGAGTGGGTGTTCCGGGCTACAAAACACCGCCAGATTATCCTCTCGCCAGGGAATTAACGTCAATTCCCGGTGTTTGATTTCCCCTTCGATCATACCAATGTCGACCTCAAAGTTGAGCACCTGTGCGGCAACATCAGAGCTGTTGGCGACATTGATATCGACCTGGGCTTCTGGATGATCTCCGAGATAGCCTGCAAGGTAGGTAACCGCAAGGTGATTGCCAATCGTAAAACTGGCACCGATGGTGAGATGGCCTATTTCATTGTGTCCCTGAAGTGCATCGTCAAACTCATGGGCGTGGGAAACTAAGAGCTCTGCTTTACTGCGCAATGTATTGCCCACTTCGTTGAGTTCGAGTTTTTTACCAATGCGATTAAACAGGCTGATGTTGTAGCTCTGTTCGAGATTCTGCAGGGCGGCGCTGGCAGCCGATTGCGACATATGCAGACTCTCTGCGGCCCGGGATATATTCTGGCAGCGGGCGATGGCGAGAAATATCTCTAGTTGTCTAAGGCTGTATTTCATTTAAAGCTCTCGGCTTATTTTTGTTATCGATAAAATCGATTATTAAAACCATAATATCCTGTTTTACTTATAATTGAAAAGTCTCTACTATCGCGCCATTAATTCACTGGATCAGGAAATCAGCATGACTGAGCAAAAAGCAACAAACGTGCACTGGCACGATGGCGATATTTCAACCGAAGATCGCGGTGCGCTTCTTGGACAGCGCGGCGCTACTCTCTGGTTTACAGGCTTATCTGGCAGTGGCAAAAGTACTGTTGCTGTAGCCTTGGAACAGGCCTTATATAACCGCGGCAAACTCAGCTACCGCTTAGATGGCGACAATGTTCGTTTGGGTATCAATAAGAACCTGGGATTCTCTGCGGAAGACCGCACGGAAAATATCCGTCGTATTGGTGAAATTGCTAAGTTGTTTGTTGATTCCGGTGTACTGGCACTGTCTAGCTTTATCAGCCCATACCGCGCTGATCGCGATCAGGTTCGTGCTCTGCACGACGCTTCCGGGTTTGCCTTTGTTGAGGTATTTATCGATTGTTCACTGGCTGCCGCCGAAGAGCGCGACCCTAAAGGCTTGTACAAGAAAGCGCGCGCCGGCGAAATCAAGAACTTTACTGGTATTGATGATCCCTATGAGGAGCCATTGACGCCAGAGATTCATCTGCACACAGACAAGATGAATCTCGAAGAAGAGGTGGAAATTATTATCTCTTACCTCGAAGAGAACGGCTTTATTGCTTAAGTCTGTCTATATGTCTTTTTCACCTTTCATTTCGGGCAATGACGACTAAGCTATTTAAAAATTTACTGATATATTGATGGAGAAAAACCCTTGATTAAGCCCCATGGCTCTGAAGTTTTAAACCCACTTTTAGTGGAAGACGCGCAATTACACCAGCAACTGCTAGCTGAAGCAGAGACTCTGCCTTCACTGTTGCTCAACTCAGCGGCTGCGGCCAATGCGGTTATGTTGGGTGCTGGTTACTTTAACCCTTTGAGCGGTTATATGAACCTCGCCGATGCGCTGAGCGTTTCTGAAACTCTGCATACTGCAGAAGGTCTGTTCTGGCCTGTTCCAGTATTGAACCTGGTTGAAGATGTCACCGCTATTGCCGGCGCTTCTCGAATCGCTCTGCGCGATCCCAACACCGAGGGCCACCCGGTTATGGCAATTATGGATGTAGCTGCTATTGAGTCGGTTAGCGACGCGCAGATCCAGTCTATGGCCCAAGAGATTTTTGGCACTGTTGATCCAGAGCACCCAGGTGTTGCTACCTTTACCAATCTGGGACGCAATGTGGTCTCTGGTGATATTCAGGTATTGAGCCTGAGCTATTTCCAGGCGGACTTCCCGGATACTTTCCGCACTGCTACTGAAATTCGCAACGAGATTGCCGAGCGCGGTTGGAACAAGGTTGTGGCTTTCCAAACTCGCAACCCAATGCACCGTGCTCACGAAGAGCTCTGTCATATGGCAATGGAGCGCTTGGACGCTGACGGTATCGTTGTTCACATGCTGTTGGGCAAGCTGAAGAAGGGTGATATTCCCGCCTCTGTGCGCGATGACTGCATCCGCAAGATGGTTGAGCTTTACTTCCCTGAGAACACTGTGATGGTCACAGGCTACGGTTTTGATATGTTGTACGCTGGCCCACGTGAAGCAGTACTGCACGCAGTATTCCGTCAGAATATGGGTTGTACTCACCTGATTGTTGGTCGCGACCACGCTGGTGTTGGCGATTACTACGGTGCTTTCGATGCGCAGACTATCTTTGCTGATAAGGTTCCTGCCGATGCGCTGGATATCGAAATCTTTAATGCCGACCACACTGCTTTCTCAAAGAAGCTTGAGCGTGTTGTCATGATGAACGAAGCTGAAGATCACAGCAAAGAAGATTTTATCCTGTTATCTGGTACCAAGGTACGTCAGATGTTGGGTGATGGTATTGCGCCACCACCTGAGTTCTCACGTCCTGAAGTGGCCAAGATCCTGATGGATTATTATCAGCTAGACAACGCCTAAACCTTTTTAAGTGAGTCTTTAGGTGCTCAAAGAAAACCCCGCTATTTATAGCGGGGTTTTTTATTTTATCTGGCTTTAATTTAACTGTTAGGTTCGGAGAAGCAGGAGACTTCCTGTTGCTCTTTCTTAATGAGTTCAAAGTATTCGTAGTATTTTTTCTGCGTACAGTAATTGTAGGCAAGTGCTTCAACTGCCGCTTTGAAGTCTTCACTGTCCTCGCCCAAGACATCCCTTGCCAGTTTTAGAACCATGGTCAATGCCGCTTCTTCGGCAGGCCAATTTTCCGTCAAACCCTCCAACGCATAGAGCTGTTTGTAACGCTCCATTAATTGATAGGCGTCGTTGCTGCTACTTTTCTCTATTTCAATAAATTCCTTTAAAAGCGGTTTGGCCTCAGCGTAAAGCTCGTTGAAAATAAGATATTTGTAATAGTAATCCCGTGCACTGTTGGTGGTGAAGTGAGTTTTGCCAAGTACTTCGGAGGATAATCTATAGGCTTTTTCAATCTGGCTGCTGTCAGGATTGAAAATATACATTCTCTCGTAACTTAGATTAATATTCTTGAGAACAAAAATACAGGTCAAAGCGCGTTCAGAATAGAGAGCGATACATCGAGGTAGGGCTTTTTGGCCGCGTTTAATAACTGCTTGCCAGCGCTGTCGAGTGAGATCTTTATCAATCTTCAGAATAGTTTTTTCAAACTTTCTCTCGGACCATACTTTTGCTTCAGATTGGGTTGATAGTCCCAGTGCGAGGACTGAGATCAGAGCAGTTAATAAAATGAATTTTATATATGAATTTTTGCTACTGAACGACAGGTTCATGGTTTAGCCCCCCAACTAAATTCGCCATTTCTTAAAGTATAGATGATGAATCTTGATTTGCAGGAGAATATGCGCAGCTCAGTTAAGCTCGATGTGTATAGTTTTTATATTGTCAGTCCGCCGTCGACGACAATACATTCGCCATTGGTATAAGTGGATGCGTCGGACACCAGATAGAGCACAGTGCCAGCCATCTCATCTGGTTCTGCATGGCGTTTCATAGGAATGGTCTGCATGGCTGCTTTATAAAGATTCTCGTCGGCAAATAGGGCTCCGGCAAATTGAGTTTTAGTCATGCCGGGTAGCAGGGCATTGACGCGAATATTAAATTCGCCGCACTCTTTGGCAAAAGCTTTGGTCATATTGACCACGGCCGCTTTGGTGATTGAGTAGATGCCCTGCGCCATGCCGGGCTGTAGTGCATTGACCGATGCAGTATTGACAATCGCGCCCCCGCCGTTGTCACGCATTAGCTTTCCCGCTGCAATTGACATAAAGAAATAGCCGCGAATATTGACATCGACGGTTTTCGAATAGGCGCCGAGATCGGTGTCGAGAATATGGCCGAAGTAGGGGTTGGTCGCGGCGTTGTTAACCAGAATATCCAGTTTGCCAAACCTTTGCTTAATAGCGGCAAAGGTGCTTTCTATCTGCTCCATGTTGCCGACATGGCAGGCCATTGCCTCAGCGCTGCCACCGGTATTGATAATTGCATCGGCGACCAACTGGCAGCCATCAATTTTGCGACTGGAGACAATGACATGCGCCCCCTGTTCGGCTAACAGTTTAGCGATAGCTTCACCTATACCGCGACTGGCCCCAGTGACTAGGGCTATCTTTCCGCTGAGATCAAATAGGTTTGTAGCTGGTGTTTTTGTAGCCATGGGTGCTTCTCCAAAAAAGTTTTAAGCCTTGCTTGTCAGCTCATCTAGCAATATTTTAATTTCCGGGCGCATATCATTGCGAATGGTGCTGTAGATAGTGCGATCTTTTGTCGCTAAAACACCTGCTAGCTTCAATGCGGATATTTGCAATTTATCTGCCGGGTGAATGCTGTCGACAATATCCAGCGCTTTAGCCTCTTCACCTGTGTAGGCGATGCCGGTAAGCAGCATATTTTTTAGCGCCTGTTTATTGGGCAATAGACTGACCAGGCTTCTGGTTACCGGAGTAAATGGCAGTGGAATATTGACCTCGGGAAAACAGAAGCGACCGCGGTCCTCGCGCATCAGCCTAAAATCGGCACCAGCGGCGAGAATCGCACCGCCGGCATAGGCGTTACCGTTGATAGCCACAATAGTCGGGATACTGATCAGAGCAAAGCGGCACAGCATGATATGGAAAGCCTGCATAAATTCCGCTTGGCCCTGAGCAGATTGCTGGCCGAGCCAAGCTAAATTAATCCCTGTGCTAAAGGTTTTTTCATCTTCGCAGGTGATGATAAGTGCGCTATTACCCTTATAGCTCTCTACGCTATCAAAGGCGGCGATATATTCGTTCATCACCTCGGTGGTGAAGGTATTGTCATTGCCGTTGGCGGCATTGTTCAGTGTTAAAATATGGATGCCATCTTCGAGGCTTAGATTCATAGTCGACATAGAAAAACTCTCGTTAGAAAAACTCTTATTAGAAATATTCTGATTTAAGTTTGCACTGAATTACGTGCATTGTTGATAAATTGTTCGGCGGCTTTTTCGTCATTGATCAGGCTCTCCATACTGACCGGTACCTGAACTCCTTTTTGCATGGCCGGTATCTCTTTCATAGCGTTTAACCAGCGATCGAGGTTTTCCAGTCCGTCACGGGAAACACCCGACCACTTATAGGTGCGAACCCAACACCAGTTGGCGATGTCGGCGATAGAGAAATCATCGGCTAACCACTCACTGTTGGCCAAATGGCCGTCGAGAACTTCAAAGAGTCGCCGGCATTCATTTTGATAGCGGCTAATAGCGGTGGGGATTTTTTCGGGCAGATAGCGATAAAAAACATTTGCCTGCCCCATCATAGGACCAACACCGCCCATCTGAAACATCAGCCATTGAAGAACTTTTGAACGGCCTTTGATGTCACTGGGTAGAAATTTTCCGGTCAGTTCGGCGAGATAAATCATAATTGCACCGGACTCAAACACCGCAAAATTATCATTGCCTCTATCAACAATGGCGGGAATACGACCGTTGGGATTTATAGCCCGAAATTCCGGGGTATGCTGGTCGCCACTGCTGATATCGACAAGATGCACCTGATAGTCAAGCTGCATAGCTTCCAGCGTACAGGAAGCCTTGTGGCCATTTGGGGTTGGAGCTGTATAGAGTTCGATCATAGCGGTTGCTCTGTCAGTGGATTTGTCTCACCCCAGACTTCGAGGTTGTTGACTCTCTCAATACGTCGTTGAGCTTTTAATGTTAGTAGAGGTTCGAGACCCAGAGGGGCAAAAAATTCTCTGCACTGTTTGCGACTCTCTTCGTCCAGGTCATCGTATGCATCACTGATGCGCTGTATCAGAGTTAGTCGGTAGGGTTTATTGACGCCGTGGCACTGAATACCGCGAAATTCGAACTCTATTTTGCCCAGGGTTTGTTGGTGAGCTTTTTTAGTGACAGTATCTCCGGCTTCAATATCTGGATGCTCAGCTAGCCAGGTATTGGTCGCCCTGACAGTTTCTTGCAGTTCGGGAAGATAGTCTCGCGACACAAAGCTCAGTATATCGGCAAGGGTTTGCGGTATTTGATTATCCTTGAAGAACTCCTGGTCGTAGTCGCCGTACTCGGGCATATCAGCATTTTCAGCACTCATACGTTCGGTCCAGCGAAACAGTCGCGGTGCTTTTTGTTTCATCAGCTTGCTGGGGTGAATATCTCTGGAAAGGTGGGCATAGAGCGGCCCGTAAAAACCATAGTCGGCGACTGAAGGGAGACCGCCGAGCATATAGGGGTGCTCGCGGAGATGTTTTTGCAGCAGCTCTAATAACTCCAAATAATGGGCTTCGATAGCAGGAATGCTGTCTTCGTTAATGCCCAGTGGTGGCAGATAGCTCTGCATAGGTGCCATAGCTTGATCCGCCACTGCTTGAGTTGTGTTTTCGTCTGCGCCCGGTGCGACGCAATCGCCAAACTCAGCGCGCAGCAGCGATTTATTTTCCTCAAAGTAGCTCCAGCGGTAATGCATGGCTGGTTTTAGCAGACCCTCGCTGCCAAATAAATCCAGTATTAAGGCGCTGAGTAAGACTACAGGGCTCTCTGGGTAGACAGAGAACTTGCTCTGATCACTGCGCTCAAAGTGATTAATAATCGCCAAACTATCTTGAATTATGCTGCCGTCATTAAGCTCTACAACAGGAATAATTAAGCGTTTAATTACTGGCAATATCACTGCGGCAAAGCGTGAATCTCCGGGCATTCGCTCTATAAAAGGAATGCTGTGCTTGCGTAGATAAGCGCGAGCTCTCCCTGTGTACAGGGAATGTGGTGTTCCATATAAAACAATTGAATCACTCATAATTTGGCTTCCGTAAAGCTCCCGTTAAGTGCTCTTTTTTCGATACAACCTATAAATAATCAGGCCACTCAATATAAAGGCTATTAACAGCAGATTTGCACCATTGGCGGCGACCATTTTGCGCACTGTATTGGCGTAAATCTGCTCCATATGGTCGTAATTTTTTGGCATTGGCAGTACGCCAAACTCATCTTCATAGCTGTGGTAATCAACCATCAGCTCGGCAAATTTCTCAGGCTGTTGTTCGCGTAAATCGATATTTTCCCCGGGATCTTTGGCAAGGTTATAGAGACGCCAAATATTATCCCCCTGTGGCGGTGTATTGCGGATGATCTTGTAGTCGCCCTTAAACAGAGCGGAGTTGCCTGAAACCTCCATGCCTATAGGTTCGTCATGGGCATAGACTGTGGACTTTGAACCCTCTATTAACGGCATCAGACTGCGTCCGGTAATAGCAACTTCTGCGTCCTGATCGGTGGCCTGTGTTGCGCTTGTATAATCGACACCAATGTAATCTAGAATAGTCGGCGCGATATCGGTAATCATTGAGAAAGCGTTGATAATTGGCTGTTGTGTTGCGGCGTTTGCGATATTTGGGCCGGCGATAATCAGCGGAACGCGAATGCCACCCTCACTGGCGTAGAATTTAAACAGACCGCTGGGTGATGCCGTTGCGCTTGCCCATTCCGGGCCAATAAAACCCATGCTGCCTTTTTCGCCAAGAGTCTCAATATTGTGATGATAACCATGGGTTGCCATCCATATTCTTGAGCTTAACCACGCCATAGGATCGCTGGGTTCAGGGCCATTGTCCGAGGTGACTACAAACAGCGTATTGTCGAGCTCGCCGCGCTCCTCAAGGTAATCGACAAATCGTCCTATATGCTGATCCATTGCCTCTAACATCGCGGCTTGAACTGCCATCGAACGGGCGTAGAGCTGCTTCTCACTGCTGTTGAGGGACTGCCAGTTCCTTGTGGTCTCAGGCATATCGGCGGGGGTTGAGTCTGCTGGAATTAACCCCAGGTCAACGGCTCGTTGCCAGCGCTGCTGATGCAGAGCATGCCACCCCGTATCGTAGACACCATTGTAGCGATCAGTTATTTCACGGGGCGCTTGCACCGGAATATGGATGGCTTGGAAAGCAATATAGGAAAAGAACGGCTGGCTTTTTTCTTGCTGGAGGCCCTTTTCTCGCTGGAGGCCCTGATCCACGTAATCAATCATACGATCAATAATAAATTCTGATGAATAGAAATCATCGGGTAGCTTGGCTGGCACGCCATCCTCAAACCAAGGGGCACTGTCATAAAAACCCATATAGGATTTTTGCTCCCAGTTGTCGGCACCGGAGGCATCCAGAGCGAAGGAACGATCAAAGCCATGGGCGTTGGGAAGATCTTTCGCTTGTGAGCCGAGATGCCATTTGCCGCTGATATAGGTCTGGTAGCCAATGGCTTTTAAACGGTCGGCAAGGGTTAACACACCGGGTTCAAGGGACATTGAATAACCGGGCTTGCCTCTATGTTCGGCAGGGATAATCTCTGAGATGGTGGCCACTCCGGTGCGGTGATTATCAATCCCAGTCAGCAACATAGCCCGAGACGGCGCACAGAGTGGTGAGCTGTGGTGCTGTGTAAACTTTGTACCGCGATCGGCAAGGGCTTGAATGGTTGGCATTCGCGCTTCACCACCATAGGGAGCGAAGTCGGTTAAACCGGCATCGTCGACAACAATCACGACAATATTGGGGCGCTGGTCTGCGGCCATAGTGGCAGTTGCAAAGGCAAAAAGCGTGACCGCCAGAGTCACAAATACTAGCGGCAGACAGCTACTGATGCAGCTGGTATAGCTTAACTTTTGCGTTACCATATTTACTGACCCTCAGAGTGCGACCTTATTTGATCGCTTTTTTTAGCTGAGTATAGGTGCTCATTGATTATATTGACACAGTAAGTGCCAGATCATAGAGTGCTTTTAATCCAGTAAACTAAAATTAATAACAATAACTGCGACCTAACTATGAGTATTAACAGCCTTTTTCAACCTTTTACCCTCGGTAATCTAACCCTTAAAAACCGCATTGTCATGGCGCCGATGACACGCAATTTCTCGCCAAACAATAATATTCCAGGTGACAATGTGGTCGATTATTATCGCCGTCGAGCTGCAGGGGGTGTTGGGTTGATCATTACCGAGGGAACCTGTGTCGATCATATTGGTGCCAGTGGTTATCCAGGTGTACCTTACTTTCACGGCGAAGAGCGTCTCGCCGGTTGGAAAAAGGTTGTTGATGCAGTGCATTCAGCGGGGGGTAAAATTGCCCCCCAACTCTGGCATGTGGGTGCTATGCGCAAAGAGGGCACGCCACCAGAAGGGGATGTACCCGGCTATTCGCCGTCGGGAATGAATATGCCTGGCAAGCACAATCGCCATATTATGACCCAGCAGGATATAGATGATGTAGTGCAGGCCTTTGCTCGCGGTGCTGCCGATGCGCAGCGACTGGGCTTTGATGCTATTGAGTTGCACGCAGCTCATGGTTATCTAATTGATCAATTTTTCTGGGAGGGCACCAATCAGCGGGAAGATGACTATGGTGGTTCACTGCAAAATCGTTCGCGCTTCGCGATTGAAATTATTAAAGCTGCCCGCGCCGCTGTCGGCCCAGATTACCCAATAATTTTGCGTTGGTCACAGTGGAAACAGCAGGATTACACAGCACGTCTGGTCGATAGTCCCGAACAGCTGGAAGCTTTTATACAGCCTTTAAGTGATGCTGGGGTGGATATATTCCACTGCTCGCAGCGGCGTTTTTGGGAGCCGGAATTTGACGGCAGTGATCTAAATCTTGCCGGTTGGGTGCGCAAGATCACCGGCAAGCCAGCGATTACCGTTGGCAGTGTGGGTTTAAATGCCGACTTTATACCAGAGCCCGGCCAAAGAACGTTTCGCGAAGCCGAGCCTGCCAGTCTTGAAGAGTTGTTGGGTCGTATGGATGCCAATGAATTTGATCTGGTCGCTGTCGGTCGCGCATTAATCGCCAATCCGAACTGGGTGAATATGGTACAGGCTGAACGTCTCGATGAGATCAAGCCGTTCCGCAAAGAGCATCTCGGCGAATTAATTTAAGGCTTATTGAACAGGCAATAAAAGCGGGAGTATCTCTTGGAACTAGAAAATAAAATAATTGTGATCACCGGTGCCGGCAGTGGTATTGGCAGAGCTATGGCGATTCGTTTTAAAGCGGAGGGTGCCAAGCAGATTATTGCTGTGGATATCAATGGCGAAAACGCTCAGGCCACCGCCGAGATGATTGATGGTGTAGCAATGACCGCAGATGTCTCTATTGAGGATGATATTGTCCGGGTGATCGATGAGACCGAAACGCAAATAGGGCCAATTGACCTGTTCTGTTCCAATGCCGGGGTTGGTATGGGGCCAGATCTCAACGCACCCAATAGTCACTGGCAGATAAGCTGGGATATCAATCTGATGTCGCACCTCTACGCCGCCCGTCATTTGGTGCCGCGCATGGTGGCTCGCGGTGGTGGTTATTTTTTAAATACTGCTTCGGCGGCAGGGCTTTTAAATCAGATCGGTTTAGCTGCCTATGGGGTTACCAAACACGCGGCTGTAGGCTTTGGTGAGTGGCTGGCTATTCACCATAAACATGAGGGTATCAAGGTATCTATGCTCTGCCCACAGGCGGTGCGCACGGCGATGACTTCCGGCGACAATGACCCAACCACTGCGGCAAGCCATGATGGCATGATGGAGCCGGAAGAGATGGTTGAGACGGTTGTTGAAGAGCTGCGCAAAGAGGCATTTATGATTTTGCCCCATCCGGTTGTGTTGGAATATATGCACAATAAAGTCTCTAACTATGATCGCTGGATAGGCGGTATGAACAAGCTAATGAGAAAAATTACCGGTATCGGCGGTTAGCTATATAACTAAATTAAACGCAGAGGTTTAAGTGATGGCATTTTCATCAGAAGTACTGTCAATCGAAAAGCAGGGTGCGGTTGGAGTACTTTGGCTAGATCGCGCAGATAAATACAATGCACTCTCCACCGAACTCTGGTCGGCATTGCCCGATGCGCTATGTGAACTATCGGCAGATAATCAGATTGGTGCGATTGTTCTGGCTGGCCGCGGCGATCATTTCTGCGCTGGTATAGATCTAGTCCAGGACTCCCTGAGTGAGCATAAAAACAGCCGTGCTCGATCGCCCGCTGAAGCCAATATGCAGCAGTTGGAAAACACCCGAAAATTTCAGGCGGCTATATCAGCGATTGCCGATTGCCCACTGCCCGTTATTGCTGTTATTCAGGGTTACTGTCTGGGTGCGGGGGTGGACTTGATCACCGCCTGCGATATTCGAATTGCCAGCAGCGATGCACTGTTTAGTGTACGCGAAACCCGTATTGGCCTTGTCGCAGATGTGGGTACATTGCAGCGGCTGCCAAAGATTCTCAGCGCTGGCCATGTGGCAGAATTAGCCTATACCGGCAAGGATATTAATGCTCAGCGTGCCGAGAAGATTGGCTTGATCAATGATCTCTATAGCTCTGCCGAGGCTGCTATGGATGCAGGTTTGGAGCTGGCCAATCAGATCGCGGCTAATTCACCGATGGCGGTGCGCGGCACCAAGTTTATTTTACAGCAGGGTGAAAGTCTTACTACTGATCAAAGTCTGCTTCTCAACGGTATGTATACCTTGATTTCGAGCCTACCTTCGAATGACTTGCAGGAGGGGATTAAGGCTTTCTCTGAGCGCAGGCCGGCGAAATTTACGGGTAGTTAAAACTCTTACTGCTTGTTAAGGCAATAAAGTTATTTCTCGGCATATTCTTATTGCAAAGACTATACCTAAGTGAATAGAATAAGGTTTCACCTAGCTGATTTATAGGTTGGTAATGACGAGATCTAAGGTTCTTTTTGTATGCACTTTTTTTGGTGGCCGAGCCAGAATTGCCGAGCTCTATGCAGAGCAGTTCTGTTCGGGACAGATTGAGGTTTCTAGTTCTGGATTTGAATCAGGCCCCATCCGTGGTTTACCTCTAGCAGTAATGGAAGAGGCGGGGTTTAATTTTCCAACTGATCCCTTGGTAACGGTATTTGAGCGTTACGCAAAAAGTGAAACCTACGATTATGTGATTACACTCTGTGACGAGGCTTCCGCTGAGCAGTGTCCGACGTTCAGAGATAGTGTTGATATGGTCTATGGGAAGAAAGCTAAAATGTTACCTTGGTCTGTGCCTGATTTTCTTGCCCTCAAGGGGGTGCCTGCGGAACAGCTTGAAGGTGCGCGAGACATTCGAGATTTGATTAAAGAGAAGGTTATAGTGTTGTTGTCGGAACTGGATGAGTAGGTTTTAAGTTGCTGCAACCTTCGTTTTGATGGGTGGTATTTGTATAATCACGATATCAGCCTCAATGGATAATAATAATGAAATTCCGTCTTTTTATATTTAGTTTAATCGCATGCATATTCTCTTCTTCAGTTGTAGGTCACGATCCAATGCAGTCCTCTCCGCAATTAAAAAATAGCAGTTACACCTATGTTCTTGTTCACGGCGCTAGCGGTGGAGGTTGGGACTGGAAGACTATGGATAAGCTTCTTTCCGCTCAGGGGCATAACGTCTATCGAGCGACGCTTACTGGACTGGGTGAGAGGGCGCATCTTGCCAGTGGTGATATTGATTTAACTACCCATATTGATGATGTTGCAAATCTGATTTTATTTGAAGAGCTGGAGCAGGTTGTGCTGGTTGGGCACAGTTACGGCGGTATGGTTATCACTGGGGTTATGGATCGTCTGCCTGAGAGAATAAAGCAGGTGTTTTTTCTTGATGCTTTTGTTCCAGCTGATGGGATGGCGGCTGTCGATCTGTGGGGGGGTATTTCTGGGTTTAAGGTTGAGGATGGGTTGGTGTATTTTCCTTGGTTGGACAATGGTAAGCCAATTCCTGGAGATGTACCGCAATCGCTTAAGACGCTGACAGAGCCGGTTTCATTTAAAAATCCTAAGGCTCTTAAGTTGCCGGTGACTTATGTGCCTTTTGTTGAGGGGGTTGTGCAGGGGAAGGTTCGGGCTGCTTTTGATCCTTCTTGGAAGAGG
>Ga0209119_1001780_pt1 | contig 20641 bp, 16 predicted proteins | sample COG_03_FD_184747 | JGI IMG/M metagenome (GOLD analysis project Ga0209119, IMG submission 184747) | Pelagic Microbial community sample from North Sea - COGITO 998_met_03 (SPAdes) (version 2) | ecosystem: Environmental > Aquatic > Marine > Neritic zone/Coastal water | place: Helgoland, sampling... | reverse complement strand
AACAACCGCAAAGCAATGTTCTGGAACTACTAAAAAAGGAGCTAGATGTAGAAATAGAACCAAGCATACTAGCGGACGTTGTCATCACCACCAATAACACATAAGTACGAGTTATGAATAAAAGCTTATTATTTGCAATAGACATACAAACACAAGAAGTAATTGTTTCTGGTTCTTCCAAAGGAAGTAATAAAATCAATTTTATTGAGCGTATTGTAAAAAGTGATAATGATATGCTTTATAATGCTGTACAAACATTAACGAGCATTACAAAATCGTCCAGTTTTGATATGGCTATATTTAAGTCTATGGATAAGGTTTGCCAGATGATGTATAGTAAACATAAGGAAAGTAAATAAGGACTTAACTATAGCTTTCCAACTCCATCAAATCTTCATTGAAATAGTGTGATCTAACTCCCCTATTCTCCACAAATTATTCTTGAGAATAACTTATTATTCTTGAAGATAATTAGTTGTGAAAATAGCTAAATCTTCATTGAAATAGTTCGATTTCACTCCCCTATTCTCCAAAATTATTCTTGGAAATAAATTTTTATTCTTGAAGATAATAAGTTGTAAAAGAATCCAAATCTTCCTCAAAATAGTGTGACTTCACTCCTATGGGCTACAAAATTATTCTTAGAAATAAATTTTATTTTAAAAGATAATACGTTGTAAAAGAATCCAAATCTTCCCCAAAATTAAGTTTGAAGTACTCATTAAAGAAAAAGTAAAATATAGTTTTAATTTTTAACTAGAAAAATCTTTTAACTTCATTAATAACAGTTGTTCGTTTGGATGGATTTCTCCATCTGAACTAATTAAAAGTCTGCAATAATAAAAAATTTGTTTCTTAAAATATTCATCCTCAATTAACTGTAGTTGATTACAATAATCTAAAAAATCATTAAATAGTTTGCTATTTTCAAATGACACTCCTGGTTCAATAGATTTAATTTTTTTTGTAATTGATTTTGATATCAAATCAACATCAGCTTGTTTATTAGACATCAATAAAATAATTTGTTTTAAGTCAAATGATTCAGCTGCATCAAAATCTTTATCCGCTGCAATGAAACATTCCAATATGTTTTTTGTTAAGTTGTAGTGTTCATTGTTTATTGATTTGTTAACCCCATCATTATTTTTTGATTCTGGGAGTAAATTAATTATTTGTTCAGTTGGATTAAATAAACTGGTGATAGGACTTGAATAAACTAAACGATAAGGTAAAAATTTAGCTTCTTTTTTAAGTGCTTGATTAATTTTATCAAATATATTATAGTCATTGAGAGCTCTACAATTATAAAGCACTCCTTCTAGAGCGTCTCTAAAATATTCATTTATGTATTCTTCATCAGCTAACATTTTACAAAAATACTGTTCGTAAATAGCTAGTGAAACGTCATGATTACCCATAGCATAATGAGAATATCCAGCGTATTTTTGTGAATTATAAATTCCTATACGATCTCCAATATCAGTAGCAATTTTATTAGCATATTTGGAAAATAAAATAACTGTTTCAAAATTTTGTTTGGAGTTATAAAACTCAAGATACCTACTCATAATGTAGGACAAATTGCTAGCTTTTGTAGAGTCAAGCTTAGATGACATTACATCCGTTAGCTTAGATTTAATATCGGTATCTTCAAAATTTTGGGACTGTATTACATTGTGTTTTGGTTTTTCACCAGTTTCTAGAGATAAACAAAAGTCTAAATTAGATTTTTTCTCACTTTCATTAAGTTTACCTCTTAAAATCCTATCCCTTAGAATTTCTCCAATTAACTGAAAATCATCATTTTTAAATGCAGAACTAATCAATTCATCATATTTATTCTCAGGGATAACACCTTGAGTTTTTAGAAGTAATTTATAAAATTGAACTCTGACCATGTCTTTACTCAGATAGTCATTAAACTGAAAAGATTTATTGAAAAATTCGAAATGAACATTATTCGGTTTGAACAACCTAAGAATCCATGAATTCCTTAAAGTTATAAGATTTAAATTTGAGTTTTCTTGTTGGTTTCCATTAACTAGTATATAATCATAAATTTTTTCCAACAGGGTGTACTCTTCTTCTTCATTTAATAAAATTTGTAAATTTCCATTTTGAGTAATACAATCTTGAATAATCCCGATAAAGTCTGGTATATAATCTCTGTGTTTTGGCTTAATTTGTTTTAGGATGTCATACAAAAACAATACCCCTTCACCGTTTTTTTCCTCAGGTGACTTAAATACATCCTTAGCCACGAAAAATCTTAATTTAATTAGTTTATCGTCAGACTTATCTATCCGATTTCCAAGTTTCACTAAACGTCCAACGAATGAGTAAATTTCATTTTTTGAAAAAATATTTAAATTTTCACTACTAAACACGTAGTTAATAATTCTTTTATCAAACTCAATTTCTTTTTGTTTTTGGTCTTCAATGTTATTGTGTCTTTTCCTATAATTAGTTTTTAACCACTTATAGAAATGAACATTAACAAAACCAAAAACATTATCATTGCTAGCATCATCATTAATCAATCCTATATCCTCAATGGACTCTAATATATCAATAATGAGTATTAAATCAATATTCCAAATATGACTCAAAACCTCTGCATTAAATTTTTTGCCGTAATTTGCTGCTGAGACCAATATATTTTTTTCATCTGGTTTGAGAGAATCAAATAAATCCTTGTCTTTTTTGTAAAATAATTCGTTTTCTAGAACAAAATCTGTAGGGGGTTTTATAAGCTTTATTGAGTTGTTGTCAATAACAACATACTTTTCATCAATTATCTCTTTAATATAAACTTTTAGGGCTAGTGGAGTAAAGTAATCACTAGCCAAATTTTTCATTAGATATGGGGCAAGTTTATCATCAACAATTAATTGTTCCGTTTTCAAACAATAATCTGTAATAAATGCTGAAGGGCTTGCAATAATAAGTTCACTTTTATTACACTCGGTAAGTCTATTTAGCTCGTCTAGGTATGTGTTAAAAGGCTGCCCTTCAATGTTAAATTCTGACTCATAGCTAAAAATAAATTTAATATACTTCTGAAAAAAAGTTCGTTTAGAATGGTTTTTTATGAGTGCATTTATAAAATCTTTATTATTTAGATCTTTTTCAATAAAGTGATAGTCTTCAAAGACGACAACCTGTTTTTTATTTGTTTGTTCACCAAATTTTGCCAATTCTTCTAACAAATCTGAACTCAAATCCATTAGATTGGTTGCATTGTCATTAACATTCAAAACCTCTGAAACATCAATCTGTGCAACTTTTGACACAGTTTTTAATGCCATACCAAGTCCTTGAACAGCAGAGGTGTTTCTATTAAAAAAACTCTCTGTAATTGTAAGGTTTGAATCTATAAAAATATCTTTGAATACACCATATTCAGAATTATAATTGGTTTGTTGTTCATCAAAAGATCCTTTGAATAATTCTATATTATTTTGTTTGTTTTGAAAATACTGTTCAAGAAGCCTTGTCTTCCCAACACCACGATTACCGGAAAGAATCAAAATATTTTTCTCTAAATCATTAATGAAGTTGTCAATGTCGTCCATTACCTTAGCGGAGTTTGTACCACTAGTAATGTAATTAGGCATTGTGTCAAAATCAATGATTTTATCTTCAGTAATTGCTTTTAATTTTTTTTCATTTACCCTAAATCTAAAATAGTAAATGGAAATTAGGTTTGAAGAAACTAGCAAAATCAGGCTATAACTTATTCTACCAGCCATCATAAAATATTGAACCAAAAACAAGAGAGCTATATTTAGCGACTCAACAATCATCAAGGATGATTTTTGATAATTTTTCTGAAATAAATCTGACAAATATTTCCCTAAAGTTATTGATGGCATTACTAACAGAAACAAAATCATCACATATACTATATAAAGGTAAAAATCAGTGCTTTCAGATTGGCTTAATAAATTGTGATATTCTAAATATAGGTAGGGAAATGAAAGTGATATAAAAATCAACCTTGATAAACTTTCAGGGGATGATGTGGTGCTTTTTGAAAATTTATATCGTACTAAAAAACCAACACAAAAAACCATTAACATTGGTGTTATGACCTGGGCTACAGGCCATAATCTAGATAAAAAATCCCCCTTATATGCATTGATAACAGGTCTAATATTCTGTGATAATTGGCTAAAAACATAAATGGCAATCACAGTAGATCCTAAAAGAAGTAAGTGGTCAAAAGATTTTAATTCTCTTAAAAGATTTTTTTTGGAGGTTTTTAAAGTTCCTTTTGATACATCATAATTTATGTACCCTGAGAGTGAGGTGAAATATATAAATGTGAGCGTTAAAAAAAGAAAAAATAAAAACTTTAAGGATGTACTAAAGGATTCAGATTTATCAAGTTTAAAATTTTCGGTATACTTATGGAAAACCTTTTCTGGATTATTTCTTTTTATAACATTTAATGTTATCCCTTTATAGAAAATATAATCGAAAGAACCATTATCAGTAAGTGAAATTGATAAAAGGTTATCGATACCATAATAATTCAATATTTTGGTATAATCTTGACTTATGAGTTCGTTATTTTTATATCTGCCATAGCCTTCTTCCCCGAGGATTTGTTTAAATTCATGAGGTCTAATTGCATAATGTGAAGTATTGACAGAAATATAATCCAAAAGCACCCCAACATGCATAAAGGAAAAGGGTTCAGTTTCCAATATTATGAAATGTGATGTGTCGGATAACGCACCCTTATATACAGGATCTGCCTGATCTAGAAAGCTTTGCAGTAAATCTTCTAATAATAATTCCTCTGTATCATCAATAAAATTATAGTCATCGCGATGCCCTCCAAGCACTGAAAAAGAGGGATAGATATAGTTTAAATTATCCTGTGCAATTTCTTCTGAAATTATCAATTCATTTTCTAGCGCATTAATATTAGCAAGAATAGATTTATGTTTGGGATGGGCCTTGTCAAGTTTTAAGAAAGCAATTTTTGTAGAATCTAAAATTGATTTAGCATATTGAATGTCGTAATAGGAATTTAATTTGCTTGCGCTAAAAAAACAAGCAACAGTAGCTTTTTTATATAAGCGTTCAACTTCTTCAACTTGAGAAAATAGTAGCGAAGGGACAAATAATAGTACTACTAAAACTAGTTTTAATTGCTGTGTCAAAATATTAATGTTAAAGTGATTAAAGAATAATTAGCTCTTAATATAAAAAATGTAAATTTTTAATTAAGTTTGATAGGCTGAAATTAGTAAAATTATGGCAAATAAAACTTTGTTTTGCATCTTTATTGTATTGTTGATTTGTTTAAATCTGAATTCTCAAACCATTATTAATACTGAAAATATGATGTCGGAACTAAATGATGATTTATCTTACAAGATGAGTTTTCAGGGAGATTTTAATTTTGGTAATATTGATTTATTGCAGTTTTCTACAGGACACCAATTTGCAAAAAAATCTGGTAATAACCTCATTAGGTTACTTTTTAACTATGAATACATCAAAGAAAGTAATGAACTAATTGCATCTGACTTTACTGGTCAACTAAGATACAATTACAGCATGGGAGAAAATTCAGTCTTTGCTTTTGCTCAAGGTCAAAATATTAAGTCCCTCCGAATGAAACACCGTTACATAAGCGGGGGCGGATACCGACACAAATTATATTCTAAAACCGACTCATACTTCGATTTAAGTGCTGGACTCTTTTTTGAAGACGAATTGTATAACAAAACAGAAACACAACAGTTACAAGTTAACAATTGGCGCTACAGTTTTAGCGCCTTTGGGAAATATGTTTTAACTGAAGACTTATTTATAAATTTGTCTCTTTATTATCAAATAAACACTTCCAACACAAAAGATTACCGCTTGTTTGTTCAACCAAGGATATATTATTCAATGAAAAGAATTGATTTATTTATTGATTCAACATATAGATTCCATTCCACACCGTATATAGACGTTTTAACAACTGATACTTCCCTTACCGTAGGAATTGAATTTTAATAGTAATTCTGGGAATTTATAAGTATTTAATTTATATATTTCAATTTTTAAGTCTACAAGTAAAGAACTTAACCATTAATCAAAAATCAATTAACCATGAATTCTTTTAAAATAATCTTACCTATAATTGCTTTGACTACATTATTAGGATGCAAAGATATTTCTCAATTATTTGACACAGAGCAAAGTAGTGCATCCGAACTATCTGAAATATCTGAAATATCAAAAGAACTTGAAGATTTGGATTCCACACTAGGTGATGGTCTTAATGGAGAACGAATAACTGAGGAGGATCTTAAATTTGAAACAATTCTTGAAAAAAACTCATTGTTTATAAAAAATGGGGAGAAGTTTAAAGAAGCTTTCTATGGTCTGGCTGGAGACTCAATTCGTATTGAATTTATGTCTGATTCACCTGTTAGATCAATTTCAATTATTGAAGAAAGAAGTGGCAGAGGTGTTAAGAAATTTTATAAAAAAAATAAAATAGATTTTGTTTTTGATGTACATATTGATAACCCCTTTTCTATAAGTGTTGATTTTATAAAAGGATCCTATGTTGATTTGAAAATATCAAGAAAGTCAAGCAGTGTTGACAACTATTACAACCGACATGAAATAATTAGAGATTCTATAATTGTTAACAATAAAACACCAAGGAGTATTATGGCCACCACGATTGGATATGAAAAGGTTTTTAATGAACCTAAAAAATTGATTGTATCACAATTAATTTCAATATCTGGTAAATCTAAAGTTTATGCTCCAATTGAAGTCCCCGTAAATACAAAGGAATTTATTTATACCCTCAGAATTTCTGGAAAAGACAGATCTATTTCTGAAGATGGAAAATTATTTGATAAGGTGAGAAGTAGCCAAAAAAAAATAAAAGTACTTGGAATTCCACTATGGGAGTCTTCTAAGACAAAGTCTAGTCTTAGTAGGGAAATTCTTAATCAGCTTTTTCCTCCAAAGAAAGATGAAGACTTTTCACTTAACGTTTTTTTCTTTGAAAAAGAATCTGAAATTAAAAAATTCGTAAATTATAAAGGTGATGCAAATCCAAAAGCTTTTCAATATGATTTAAAAAATAGTGCTCTTTCAACGCAAAGTAGAGTTGGTTTGATTAAAAAACCACTTTCGGGTTATTCATATATTGGATTACAAACCACTAGCTCTTTTTCAGACACCTACGCTTGGTTAGACGCAGTTGCTTTATATGAAAAGATTTTTTATTATGAAATTCGTTATAGCATAAAAAAAAATGAATAAAATAATTTGATTAACAATGAAAAAATCAAATTTGTAAGCTATCAAAAAAATGAAAATAATATACATTGATTTGGATGGTGTTATTGCAGATTTTGATAAAGGCAAAAAAGAACACCCTTTAGGGAACATAACTCCTTACATTGGAAGACCTGATAAGTTGCCTGGCGTTTATAAAAATTTAGACCCTATCGAAAACTCTATTGAATCTGTAAATAAGCTTTTAAACCACACCAGTTATGACGTTTATTTTCTATCAACAGCTCCATGGGATAATCCAGAAGCTTGGACACATAAAAGACTCTGGATAGCAAAATATTTTGATGAAAAGCTAATAAGAAAACGATTAATCCTTAGTCATCACAAACAACTTTTGATAGGCAGCTATTTGATTGATGACAGGCCCTATAATGGCGCTTCAGATTTCAAAGGGAAATGGATACATTTTGGTAGCAAAGAATTCCCTAATTGGAAAAGTGTATTAGACTATTTAAAAAATTTACATTAATAAATAGGATTTAAAACAGCCCAATGAAAATATTATACTTCCACGGCCTTGAGAGCGCATTACCCTCTTCTAAAGCAGATTGGATGGCTGAACAAGGACATACTATTGTATCTCATCCTATGCAGTACGAACAAAAAAACTCATATGACTTAGCCCTTAAATATGCAAGAGCTTTTAAGCCTGACATGATTGTTGGCTCAAGCATGGGATGCTATTTTTTAATCCAATCGGGCAGTAGCTTTATGTTATCCGTTTCTTTAGCTAGTCTTAAAGCCTCTTGGATGGCTTCTTTTGTATCTTTATCATCAATACCATTCTGTACTTTTAGCATATTGGCACTTATGACATAATTTTCAATTGCTTTTTGAAAGTATTTTAGCTTTTTGTATGATGATCCAATGTAGTAATAGTATATGTTTTCCTCAGGACAATAGGTAAGAACAAGTTTAAAGTATTTTATAGCAGATTTATAATTTCTATTTTTAAAACAAGCAATTCCTAAATTGTTATACCTGGTTTCTAATATTGGATGATTTCTACCATGTTTATTTAAGTTAATACTTAATGCCATTTTGTAATACTTTACAGCTTTGTTATAATGACCTTGTTTGTTAAATAGTATTCCTAAATTATTATAATTCGTTGCTGTTCTTGGATGATTTTCCCCCAAATTTTTTAAAATAATTTTTAAGCTCTTTTTAAGAAATAAAAATGCTTCTTTATATTTTTTTTGATTTTTATATACTAAACCAATATTATTATAACTTACTCCAGTATCTAAATGTAATTCACCTAATTTTATTTGTCTAATATCTAATGCTTTTTTATAATATTTCAAAGCTTGAGTGTAGTCTTTTTTAGCATCCCAAACAAAACCTATATTATTGTATGCTTTTGCTGTAATTGGATGATATTCACCATAATATTTTATGTTTATGGGTAAGGATTTCTCTAAATAATTAAGTGCTTTATCAAATTCTTTTCTATTTCGCCAGAAAAGACCAATACTATTATAACTTATTGCAGTTTCCTTATGGTTTTTACCATATATTTTTGTTTTTATATCTAATGCATGATTATAGTTTTTTATTGCTTCATCATATTTACCTAAAACCTTTAAATCAAAACCTATATTGTTATAAGAAATGGCTACAGAAGGATGATTTTTACCTATAATTTTTAACTTTATTTTTAATGACATTTGAAATAATTGAATGGCTTTATAATTCTCTCCAAGATTACTCCAATTTAAAGCAAGATTATTATAGGCTCTTGCTGTTGAAATATCGAATTCTCCATAGTGCTTTATTCTGATAGTAAGAGCTTTTTGATAATTTTCAATTGCTTTTTTGTAATTCCCTTTTTTACTCCAATCGTTGGCAATTGATGATAATGTACTTGCTGTTTCAGGGTGATTATTTCCATATTTAACAATGTCAATAGATAGAGTTTTTTGATGAAATTCTAAAGCTTTTTCAAATAATGATACATTTCTATACTGAGTACCAAATTCATAATAATAATTAGCTAAATCATCAACATCTTCTAATATATTTTTTATTACAAGTTTATCTAATTGGTTTTCTCGAATATCATTATTTACATATTCAATAGATCTTAAGTAAAGTTTCCCTTGTCTAGTATTTTTGGGTTTTATCTTATTATTTATTAATAAATAAACTTTTTCAACCACTTTATTTTTCTGTGCTTCTTCGAGCTTTTCAATAGCTTTTTCCAACACCTCAATATCGTTGTCTGTAGGATCAGCCAGCAGTTCATCCATCACTCTTTCTATAGAATAAATTAAAAATGCCTGTGCAAGTGGATAGGCACTGGCGTCTAATGCTTTCCCTCCTTCGTCTATGAGCCCCATAAGGCGTGATAAGTCGTTCTTTTCTACATCTCTTACTAAGCATTGTTCTAAACCCTCTGTAATTCCTCTGAGCTTGTTGTTTTCTAATAGCTTCTTTAAAGCTTCAGCTCCTTTGCCTTCAGTCTGCTTTTCAATCACTTCACCCAATACATAATGAAAGTAGCCTTCTACCGTAAAGGTGACCATAACGCGTTCTTCTTTGATGGTTTCGGTAAGGACACCCTCAAAGATCAATTGCTGGTATGGAGAATCAATTTGTATGCTTCTAACAAAAGCACCAATTTGCTCGTCTTCAAACAAGTCATCCAAAGCAAGAATGTGTTGCTGTTTTTCAAGCATCAGTTCCGCAAGGCGATATAAAAGCAGGTGGTTATTGGTCATGCTACTATAGTTTCTTTATTGAGAAATCAATTTTTGATGATAAAGCGTCCAAATACTGGTAAAACCACCTCGGCTTTTAGGAAGTCCTTTTCCGTTGTAAAGTTCCAAAAATAACCTCATTAGCAGTGGGTTATCAAGCTGGTCTGCAAGAGATCGGTCATTATAGGTTAATTCTTCCAGTGTAAAATTGGGTTTTCTTTTAACCTTATCTTTTTTATTGGCAGTATACATATTCCACGCGCCTTCAACTTCTTTTTTATTAAGCGGCTTTAACCAGTGACAAGCGTTTGCAATACTATTTTTTTTATCGTTGCTATTGGTTCCATCAACATATATCAGTGATTCAAATTCTGGCTTTACAGTGGGCAATTCACTTTTGGTATTTACCCTCCAGCTTAATACTACTTTAATTTGACCACCTTTATGAATATTTAAAAACTCCATAATATCATCAAAAAGTTGTTCTGCGTTTGGATGCTCATTACAACCATCAATTAATATGATAAAGGGGTTATTTTGTGTATAACCAAATGCTTTTGATTTAGAAATATTTACATCTTTAGCTAAGTTTAATCGAAACTGAATTTCCTCCCATAATTCATCCCCTGTAAATCGGTTTCCTCTTAGCAGTAATGTATCAATGCCTCTCTCGTTGTACTGGCGGTTCATTTCAACTAGTAGATTAGTTTTTCCGCTACCTGCCTCCGCACTTACAAAAAACAGTCCAGCTAAAGCTCCAACCCATGAACGAAGCGCAATTTCTGCGTCTTGTCTTTCTTGATAAATCTCAGGAATTACTTTTCTTTCCTTTATTAAACCACCCACAAAATCTTTATTGTTTTCTTTTATTAGCTCTTGGAATTTTTCTTTGCTTAGTTGTTTATTGGTTATAGGTTTTTCTCGGTCTTTTTCACCAATCATTTTATTGAGCTGTTCTAGTACGTTTCCGGAGGTTTCTCCTGAAATACTCTCAGGGCTAAAAAACACCATTCTCTTCCCAGTATTTTGCTCATATACCATCAGCTTAGCATTTTCAGAAACTTCTTTTATAAAATACTCTCCTGGAAGTACAAAAAACGGCACCACACTAATCTGTTCATTTTTTGCATTTAAGATAGCTACATTGGATAGAAGTTTGGTTTTAAGATTAACTTGAGTTATCTCATTACCCATTAGCCGCAGCGTAATATTTCTGTCTTTACTGACAATAGAGTAATTTTTACAAAACTCCATTTCTACAAGCAGTTCCTTAAGAATGGCAAAATTTTCTACCCATAATGCTTCACATTTTTCTCTTGATGGAACCATTCCGTGGCCTAAATAGTGGTTTCTAAAGTTGATTAACGCCCCAATTCCAGTTTGGTCATTGTGTTTTTTTGCCTTTTTTTCACTTTCTATCTTTTTATAATACCCAGGAAGCTCTCTTACAAACCATTGGTGTTTGTTTTCTTTTAAGGCTTTTACCGTTTCTCTCATAAAAGCATTCCAAAAACCAAACTGTGGACGAAATAAAAATTGCTTGAAATTTCTATTGATATCTTTTACTTTAAGATCTGAACTGAAATATTCTGAAGCGGTAACTAAGCCTAAATATTTGAGATAGTTTAAAAACGTTTCTTTTAATAAATGAATTCTTTTGAAAGGTTCGGTTTCTGTAAGTGCTCTGTGGTAAGGATGCGCTAAAAAGTATGGATAAGTGTCTATAATTTTTTGATCTGCTTTTTCAATCAAATGTTCTGATAATTGATTCTTAATATTTAAAGGTTTAAATACTTTATAACTAAGTTGAGCAACATTTTCAATTTGGTATACGTTTCCCTCCTGAGTCTTTATGGTTAATTTTCCTGAGCAACTATTGTCGTATCCATTGATGTTACTTTTTGTCTTTTGGTCAATAATGGATATTTTCTTGAGAAACTCACATTGCTTGAGCATTTCAATAAAAATAGGTTCATATAGCTCGTATATTTTTTTGCTCTCTTTTTCAGAAAACACCGTTCCGTGTCCCAAATATTTGTTTCTAAAATTAATTAATAACTCTACTGGTGTATTATCAATTTTTACTGTTTGAGCTTGTCCCTTCCAATCAGTATATGAGTTATTTACTGTAAAACGTTTAATTTTTTTAGTTCTATCTGTCTTAGATTTTACACCATAAAGTGTCATTATTTCTCCAAGAATAGATAGTTCTGCATATTCATCAAGAAGTGAAACCACCTTTGCAGCCATTGAACTCCAAAGACCATGACTTTCCTTTTGGTCTAGTGTTTCGAAAATATTATTTAGTTCCTCGTTATTTTTATCTTTTTGTAGATATACTTCTTTAAGAAAGGAGCCATTCATTCTAAGAACTCCCATTAAAGAATCAGACATTAGATATAGTTTAGTGAAATAGCTTTCATTTTTTAAAAGTTTATGAATGGGTCTAGCTATTAATACTGGTAATTGGTTAGTATAATTAATTAATCTTTGGTCCATTTTAAAGTTCTCTATTGTTTTAAATTAATCTGTCAAATTTTAATTAAAAAAGTTTTTAATTCTCTTTTTTCGCAATTAGTATTATAAATAACATCTACAATTTTTTTCTCATCATAAGATAAAACTTATACTGAAGATGTAAAAACAAAATAAGGATGGAACTTTCAATAAAGAAAAGAAAGAACACCCATACTTATTTGCTAAATAGGTACTCCTAAGACCGCTTCGGTAAATTAATAAATAGTTAAAAAGCCCGAACAGCACGCACACTGCCTGCTGGGTAGCTGGTAAAATTGCCGAACTGACCACCACCGTAGAAATCCAGTGCCCACACTTTATAGTTACCGTACGCCGTAGAACTCCAGTATGCTCGTCGTTCAAAATCGGCAATTCCAACTTGATATAGGTTTTTATAAAGGTATTGCAATTCCTCTTTTGTGGGTAAATGCCAATCGCTATATCCATTTATATCTAACGCTTCACACGCAATTTTTGCATTAGTCCAGTTACGTTTTTCTAAATCACAAACAGCAGCAACCAAACCATGTCCATCTTTTTCCCATACTACATAACCGCCGTGTTTAAAGTTAGAAATAACCCCTCTTGGTTTTACTTTATATCCAGTCATTTGTTCAATTTGTGAAAGTGTTCGTTTATCCTGCCAAGAAAATGTAGCAGCTTGTTGACCTGTAGTTAGAAAGTTAATGCAGAGAAAACAAAAGAAACGGGCATTTCCATCATTGTTTAAGTTTTTAGAATTCTTCTCCATCAATATCCTCAGAAATTTTATACTCACTTTTTTTAGTCTCCCCCTTTTTATCTATTGCTGTATTTTTTGTTAGGTTGATGTTATTACTTTCTGTTAATATAACAACAGTACCAACAACCGTAGTTCCAGAAATAGGATGTGTACCAGTCCAATCCTTAATTTTCATGGTATTCATTTTTATACTAGAACGTTTTGATTGTATTAGTTCTGAATAGTTATCCTCTGTGTATAAAGCTTGCTCTCCGTCCTGAAATTCAGATATCTTTTCAACTGTTTCACTTATTTCTTTACCAACCAAATCTTCTGCAAGTAAATTCTTAATGTTCTCAACTGCTTGTAATCTTGATTTTCTTCTTCCAATATTTATAAGACTTGATTGTCTTGTGTTAGATTTTTGGACTGAAGACTGCCCGAAGCCTAAAACAAATCTATTGCCGTTTTCATCTTTAAAAAATTGAGCACCAAGTTTTGAAACAAGTTTATCTGGTGATAGGGTTCGTAACTTATTAACCGTTTCAGAATTGATGACTTTTTGCGAGGCGCCAAGATTTTTAATATTTGCAGCCTCAGATTGTTGTTCTGGAGAGTATTTGATTGCAACAGCAACCTCGTAATCACTGCTACCAACTTCCCCTTCTGCTATTTTAATAACACTAACTCCTTTTACCATAGAGCCCACAAACGAGCTTACATAGTTATAGAAGTTTTCGCTGTAACGCTTTTCTTTTTGACTTTGGTTCATTTGGGCAATCTCAGATTGATCAACGCCAAGTTGACTTAGTGCTTTATCCAAAGATTTATCTGCAACGGCTGCAACCTTTTCTATAAAACTTGCCTTTTGTATTGCATCTGGATCTGATCCCTGAATATTTCTTGAAATTAAAGCAGAATTACGCTCACTTGTTACTACCTCTCCTGTTAATCTAAGTAATTGTACTTTTGCTCTTAATTCAGCTTTAGCAAAGGCAATGTTTCTGGAGGTTATAAACCCATTTTTATTAACTGGTATAGCTGTTGATGCCGACCCAATAATGTATACACTACCATCACTATTAACGGTGTTTAATGATTTACCAGATTTCATGAGTTTTGCCGTAACACTCTCCGCTAACTTATCTGAGGGTAAATCAATAATTACCGAGTTATCTAACGTTAAGTCTTCAGATACCGGGAAATGGGCTACTCCTTTTACAGAACTTGCACTAGTTGAAGAATTATTACCGCTTCCGTCTTGAGAAACAGTTTCAACTTCGGGCTCGATATTTGTTGCGCTAGTATCTTTTTGCTCTGCATCTTTACAAGAAAATAGTATCACTAGCATTGCCAAGGTTATAAGTTGTTTTTTCATGGGTTGTGTTTTTTTTAGTAGTCTGTTTGGTAGTTAATTAGTTATTAATGTAATAAAATTGTCTTTGTAAACCTACATTTTTTCACAAAAAATAGAATATATCCAGCCTTTTATTTCTTCAAGGTAGTACCAACTGTTGTATTCAATTTTTACTTTATTTTTTTCAATATACACTTTGTTTATTGTTTTATCTGTATTAATTAACTCTGCGTAATAAGTATTATTAATATGCTCACTAACGTTATTTAATTTAAAATCTTTTGGTTTATCAATTTTTTCACCCGTTTTAAAATCTGTTAAAACCATATCATTATTTAATAAATATATAGGTGAGTCTGTTGGTGACTCATCGGTTACCGTGTAGAGCTCACCGCCAGACACCTGGCCAACTACGACACCATTTACTGGTTTTTTTCGCACGTTGATGTTGGTTCTGTTTTTTTGAATTTTAATTTTAAATATTTTTGAAGAATTTGACTTTAATCTTGTAGAATGAATGAAGCCTTTTTCGCTACTTTTTAGCTCTACTAATATCCAACCATTTTCGCTACTTAAAACTTTACATTGTAATTTATTATCTAACCTTTTTAGAATTTTACCTCCTGGCGCATCTCTAAAGTTAGTCCATCCGTCTGGGTCATTAACATAATGAGTAGATTTAAAAACGACTGATGACTTATTGCTCTTATCTGAAACTTGGTTGTTGTTTGAAACTTTTGTATTCTTTTTCACAGACTGCAAATACTTGTGAGTTGGGTAGATTTGATAACTCACTACTTTCTCTAATTCCGATAGTGTAAGTAGGTTTTCATAGTAAAGTGATAAAATAACTTTATCTGTATTATTAAAATCATACAATGATATAATAGGAATATTAAAGTCATAACACCCTGGACAATAGAATTTTTTTGTGCCTCTAAACCTTTTGGATATATTTATGTTTTGTGTAAAACTAAATTTCAACTTATAAAGGCTAGCATAACCAGGATGTGGTCTATTATTTACTCTCCGGTTCCCACCCCAAAACCCATTTTGAATTTTTTCGTAAGAAAGAATGGGTGAAAAATTTACACCCTCTATAACAGGTTTATTTGAAATAATAGGCAGTTGAGAACCACCTTTTTTAAAACCATAAGAATCAAATTTTTTGTCAAAATAGGTTCTATCAATAACCTGTACTCCATTAGTAATTTTAAAGTTTAGACTAGAATTTTTAATAGAACTTATTAAAGTTAAAATGGCATCGCGTGTTGCTTTTGTTCTAAAAGTAAATGTAGACTTAACAGATACATCACAATAGATAATATCAATACCACCTCTTTGATTGACAGATTCCAACCAGGGATTGAACATGCCTTTAGCTGCGTTTTTAATCCAAGCTAATAGATCAGCAATATTTTCAGTATCTAATGATGTGTTATAAACTCGAAGTTGATATTTAATATTTTTTAATGGATGTTTTTGTTTAAGCGAATCAAAATATTGTTTTATGCTTTCTATTAATTTTTTTCTTGAAGTATTAGCATAATACTGCTGTTTTATTGGTAAACTATATCTATTATTCCATACACCACCCAATTCGTCACCCATACCAAGTCCAATAGTAAAAGTTGGTTTACCAAGGTCTTGATATTTTTGAATTTCACTTTCTGACATAGATAATGCACTAACTGAATTGTAAAAGTAATCTCTAAATTGTTCTATATTTTCATTAAATTTCACATCTATTTGCAATGGAACAATCCAACCATTCGATGAGTTCGCCGAGGCCTTCGCCTGCTTTGGCGCGCCTCTTATAATTTCATAGTCATAAGATTTATCTAAAATTTTTCGACAAACATTATCAATGTTCTCAATAGTCTTGACTTCATTTTTCTCATTTAAAATTTGTTGTTTAATGTTTACCGCCAAAAGACCTCCCTTAAACTCAACCTCAACTCCTTTACTCTCAACAAATGCAGATAGCTTATTAACAGAAACTGTGGCCTTTAACGTTGTGGCATAACCACCGTCAGGTAATTCTACCTCAGAAATGACTTTGAAATCTTGAATATTACCATTAGATACCGAGACTATTTCATCCTTTACCAATTCATCATTTAAGATTTCTGTGTTAGATGATATGAAGGTGCCAAAGGCTTGCTCGATGGCATCTCTAAGCGCATTTTGCTTTGCTTCACTTATAGTTTCGCCTTGTGCACTTACTGTGAGTGTTACCGTTTTATGATCTTGAGAAAAAACTGAAGAAAAATTAAGAAGGAGTATTACTAAAAGAAATTTTAATTTCATGATTTTTATTTAAATCAGTTTGTACAAAATATAAATAAAAGTTGAGCCATCACTAGATTTAAATGCTGTAAGCAAAGGCATACCACTTACGAAAGCTGATGATTTTTCTGTAACCTCATCTCTAAATCCCTCAAAATAGGAACTAGTGTTATCTGTAATAACCTGCTCTGTTGTTAAAATAGCCTCAGAGGTTACAAAGGTTTTGTTTAACAACAACAAGACCTCTCGTCTAGCTTTTACACTAGATATTCTGGCCATCACACTTGTCGTTTTAGATTTAGTAGAAGTTGTACCTACCCCTATAATGTACTTGCAATTTCCTATGGATACATATTTAGCTCCATCCATAGGCAGGTTTTGGTAATTGCTTTTCATTAAGGTAATGAGTTTGTCATTATTCCCGTCACAGACGCTTATTTCTTGTGAGAACGAGCTTAAGGATACTAAGCTGATTAATAAGGCAAAGATTTTAGTTTTATTACTTGACATATTATTTTAATTTAATTGATATAATTTAGGTTACTATTTAAATAATCAATGTTATTTCCTATAAAAATTTATAGTTCAATAGTTTAAAAAAGAATTGTTATCTTGTCTAAACAATATAGCAATAATTATAAACAAAACAACTAAGTATTATAAAATCGGAGAGCCATGTTTTAATTCAGCTATTTCTGAAGGAATAAAAAAGTTTCAAATAATTAACAATAACTAAATTTAAAAATTAATTAGATTTTTGATTAAAACTCAAACCTTATGAAAAAACTATATTATCTGTTTTTTGCAATACTTTTTACCAATTCGGTAATTGCCCAGGAATCGATTCAAACCACCTCCTCGGGTTATGGTGCAACTGAGCAGGAGGCGATAAACATTGCATTAATTAATGCTTTACAAGAAACGCTTGGCGGTTATTTATCTTCAAACACAAAAGTTCTCAACGATAAGCTAATTAAGGATGAAATTTCAGCAATAACTGATGGAGAAGTTTTGAATTACAAAAAACTTGAAACAAAAAAAATTAGCGAGCAAGAATATTTTGTAATCCTTGATGTAACAATAACAAAATCTAAATTAGCTAAGTATTTCTCCAGAAATGACGAGATTACCTTAATCTTTGATGGTGAAAAATTGCAACAAAATCTTAAAATTTTAGCAATCAATAAAACTTCCGAGATAAATTCAATTAAAAATTTGGTAGAAGTGGCTGACGGATTTTTAAATAAAATTACAAACTATAAAATTTACAAGCCCCAGGAGATACCAGATCCAAACGATGGAAAGTATGAAATAGAATATTTGGTTGAAGGAAACACAAACATTAATATAGACGAATTATCCTCATTAGTTATAAGTTCTCTCAATAAAATAGCATTAGATAAATCTGAAATAAAAAAGCTCAAAAAATATAAACAGCCTATTTATGATTATAAGATATACTCCGGCAACACTGGTGCACAAAAATTTTATTTTAGAAACCCTGCCTCGATAGAAACACTTAAAGAGCTTTTAAATAAAATTGAAAATTCTTATTCTGATTTCAATCTCTTGATTAATAATTCTTCTAATCATAAATTCGAAAAAACTTTAAAAAAATCTACCAAGCCTATATTATTTAATACAGATGATGACCAAATCGGAATATGGTCCTTTAGGGCATTGCTCTCTTTAGAAGAGCTTTCTAAAGACTCTGTTTCAATTAACCGTAAAAATGTCCTCCCAAAAGGTGCAGAGGGCAAAGATTCTGCTCGAGAAACAAAGAGAAAATCAAACAAACTAATACGTCAAGGAAATAGAACTAAAGCAATTTCTATACATATTGGCGCTGGAATGAATTATTTTGGGGTTAGTGATTTAAATTATCCTATTAAAAATTATACATTTTATAGACCAGGTGATAGTGGACCTATTGAATATTTCGATATTGACCCTAATTTTATTTCTCTTGAAAGCACAACCTTTATGTTGTCTACCGGTGTTAGATTTTATGATTTTATAGACCTCAAACTCTCTTATAGTTTTGGTAAATCAGATATAGGAACTCCCTCGATTTCTGGAATTGAATCAAATTTTCGTTTTAATAATTTAGATGTAAGTGCTTCATTAATCTTGTTTGATTCTTCGAAATCTTTCAGACCCTTTGGGGGCTTGAGTTATGGCATATTGACCGCTTTAGAATTAAATCAGTATTACAATGGTGGGCTTATCAATTTAACGGAAAAACAAAGTTTTAATTACTACGGATTAAATGCTGGTTTTATTTATTCTAATAATAGATTAGGTGGCTTAGAACTAAGGCCACATATGGTTTATTCACTTGGTGGTGACATGAATGTCAATACATCTATTAGACTTGAAGTATCCTATAATTTTTAAACAAATAAAGTTTTCTCTTTTAATAAATAAAAGTTTAACTCCTACAATAACTAAACTAATAATAACATGAGGTACATCAGAACTTTTTCTTGGCATTTATATTTAATCCTGCTTTTAGTAACTTTTTCGTGTTCAAGAGAAAGTACGGAATGTGAAACTAGCCAAGACAACTGTCAAATCAATGACATTCCCACTGGTAATCTGTATCAAATAAGTATAACTGAAAGTAATTGTTCTACTTTTGTTCTTGGCAGCAATATTACTGTTTACATGAATAGTGATATTTATAGTTTTGGGCAAGCTAAAGAAGTTGCTTTGTTTAACAATGACAATAAAGTATTTGTTTTTGGTACTTGGCTTTTATTTAGTAATAACAATCGTACCTTTCAAATACCAAGTAATATTGTACCCTCTGATTGTTATAATATTCGTGTTTCTAAAGAGGGAGCAACCGTAGCGAATGACGATGACGAAACTTATATAAGTGAACCCTTTGGAGTTGTTCAATAATAAAATATTTTATGAGAAGCTACCCCTTTCAACTATAAATTCCTGAACTTTTATTTAGTTTAATATATCACCAAGATTTTAAACTACTAGCCACTTAAAAAACACCTAAATCTTCCCCAAAATAGTGTGACTTAACTCCTATGGGCCCCATAGGTCTTTGGAGATATGGTGCCATCAACTAATAAATCTTGTAAGTTTTCAATTCTATAATTTCAAAGACTCTAATTCTTTCTTTAGTTTTTTACTTTTCCTATTTCTACCCTTTTGATTGATTTCGGCATGAAAATCTCCAAAAAACATACTTGCCTCTTTAATAGCACTATCTTAATCAATAATCCATTATAAAAAGAGCATATTAAAACGTTGTTCAACGAAGTTTCGCGACGCATTACGACCTTTCACGACTATATATCTGTTAATTGCGCTATTGTTTTTTGCTTTTTCATAAATTGAAGATTATTAAAAGTATTTAACTATGTATTATTTTTAAAAATAAAAAAAGGACATCTTTACGACATCCTCATGATTCAGATATTAAGCAGATATTACATCTACAAATATTATAATCCCATGTCTTTCATATCTCTAATCATGGTTTTACTTAATCTTAAGACAGCTGTAATACCAGCTACAATTATTAAAGCACCTATAGTCGTATACACAATACTAGTGATTGGTAATTGTAAAGTTTCCTTTTGTTTAGTCTCCATTGTCTTCTTTTTTTATAACATTAGTATTTTGCTGACTCTTTCTAACTAGTGTAGCAGAAATAATTATCGCTAACATAATCACCCCACCTACAACAATATATTTTAG
>Ga0209119_1001779_pt1 | contig 20644 bp, 19 predicted proteins | sample COG_03_FD_184747 | JGI IMG/M metagenome (GOLD analysis project Ga0209119, IMG submission 184747) | Pelagic Microbial community sample from North Sea - COGITO 998_met_03 (SPAdes) (version 2) | ecosystem: Environmental > Aquatic > Marine > Neritic zone/Coastal water | place: Helgoland, sampling... | reverse complement strand
TGTGCTGGCCGCCTAGTGCTGCCAATGTATGTAGATAGTCATACGCACTTAATATTTGCCGAAAGCAGAAGTGGGGAAATGAAAATGCGACTGCACGGCAAAAGCTACCAAGAAATAGCTGAAGCTGGCGGCGGCATACTCAATAGTGCTGCAAAACTACACGCTATGAGCGAGCAGCAGCTTTATGAAGAAGCTCAGGAACGAATGGGCAACGTGATAAAGCAAGGAACTGGAGCCATAGAAATAAAAAGCGGATATGGCCTAAATATAGAGGACGAAATGAAAATGCTACGTGTGATACGTGTATTGAAATCGCTTTCACCTATTCCTATAAAAGCTACCTTCCTAGGTGCTCACGCATTGCCTACAGCATTTAAAAAAAATAAGGATGCCTATATGTATCTGGTGACCAAAGAGATGTTACCTCGTATAGCAGGAGAAGGTTTGGCAGACTATATTGATATTTTTTGTGAGACAGGATACTTTAGTTTAGACGACCTAAAGCAAGTCATAGAAGCCGGAGATAAGCACGGGCTGAAAGCAAAGGTTCACGTGAATCAGTTTAGCTCTTTTGGTGCGGTAAAGATGGCATGCGAAATGGGGGCTCTATCTGTAGACCATCTTGAGATAATGAATGAAGACGACTACTCTGCCTTGGCTAGTTCCAATACCATAGCCACAGGATTACCTCTTTGTTCGCTGTTTCTAGATATCCCGTATACTCCAGGAAGACAGCTTATAGATAAAAATATTCCACTTGCCATAGCCAGCGATTTCAATCCTGGTTCCTCACCTAGCAGCAACTTAAACCTTGCTTTTGGACTAGCGTGTAGTCAAATGAAACTGACTCCGGAAGAAGCTTTTAATGCTTTGACTTATAATGCAGCTTTCGCTATGGAAGTACAAAACGAAGTAGGAAGTATACAAGTAGGCAAAAAAGCAAATCTAATAGTCACTAAACCTGCCAATGGATTAGAAGATATTCCGTATTGGTTTGGCGATAGTATGATAGGTAGTGTGGTAGTTTAGTACTCCCACACTTGCACCTTTTTTCACATAGAAGCAAAGCTTCAGTCTATTTCTTAGTACGCTCTAGCAGTACTTCCCTGCATGTAATAAACGTAACTTCTATTAACTACCTGATTGCCTCCTGGCGTAGGATAGTTTCCTGAGAAGTACCAATCACCTAGATGATTAGGACATGAAGCGTGCAATCCTGCAATAGTTTGATAGACTATTTCTACTTTCGCTTTCATCCCTTCGGGAGTTACTAGTCTGCCTATCTCCGCTTCTATTTCCTTATCCGTATACCGATCATAAAGCATCTTTACTTTGTTCTCCATTTCGGCCACGGGTTTCAGCAACTCTGCTTCACAAGCAGCAAAAACTACTTGCATAAACTGCAGATCTCCTTCTTTTTCTAAAAGACTTTTTACTGCTTGAAAAGCAATAAACTCATTCATACGGCTCATGTCTATCCCATAGCAATCAGGATACTTTATAATAGGTGCACTGGATGCTACAATTATTTTTTTAGGGCCTAGTCTGTCTAGTATACGAAGGATACTCTTTTTGAGTGTAGTGCCACGCACTATACTATCATCTACTACTACTAAGGTATCCGTAGGTTTCACCACTTCATAAGTGACGTCGTATCCATTTCCTACTAGCTCATCTCTTCCTTCGTCTTGTGCTATGAATGTACGTATTTTAGCATCTTTCAGAAGCAACTTCTCTCTGCGTATTTTCACAGAAAGCAGTTTGTCTATTTCCGAGGCTTTGGCTACTCCACCTAGCTTTAATAACTGCTCACGTTTCCACTTATCTAGATACTTATATACTCCATCTATAAGTCCATAGTAGGATGTAGCTGCAGTATTAGGTATGTATGAAAATACCGTAGATCGAATATCAAAATCCAGTCTTTTCAGTATTTCTCTAGATAATTTTCTTCCTAGTTGTTTTCGCTCTTCGTGTATCTTACCATCAGTTCCTCTAGAGAAATAGATTCGCTCAAAACTACATGATAAACGTTCTTGAGGTTCTAAGATTTGCTTCTCTTCAAAGCTCCCGTCTCTTTTAACGATAAGTGCATTCCCAGGTTTTACTTCCTTCAAATCTCCCATCTGCAGGTCAAAAGCTGTCTGTATAGCTGGTCGCTCACTTGCTACTACTATTACTTCATCATTAGACCAATAGTAGTTAGGACGAATACCATTAGGATCTCGCATTACGAATGCATTACCATCACCAATGAGTCCTACCATATTATACCCTCCGTCTACACTTTTAAATGAGTTTTTTAGTACATTTTCTATATCTAGATTATTCTTTATATAATCTGCAGTAGCAAGGCTATCCATCCCATTATCTCTGCACTCCTTATATAATCGTTCATTTTCGTCATCTAAGAAATGGCCGATTTTTTCGAGCATAGTCACATTATCACTTATCTCCTTAGGGTGCTGACCCAGTTCTATCAACTGCTGATACATCTCTTGCACATTGGTCACATTATAGTTTCCCGCTAGTACCAAGTTTCTACTCATCCAGTTATTCTGACGTAGAAACGGATGAATATTCTCTATACTATTCTTACCGTGTGTAGCGTATCTAAGATGCCCCAGCAATACTTCGCCAGCATAAGGATACTTCTTCTTGAGCCACTTGGTATCTTGAACTTTTTCTTGATCCAGGCTTGCATATTTCTTGTTTACACGTTCAAAAAGCTTAGAAACTGCTCCAGTTCCTATAGCACGCTCACGAGCTATATATCTGCTACCGTACTCCGGGTCTAGCTTTATGACTGCTAACCCCGAACCGTCTTGCCCTCTATTCAACTGCTTGTTCATAAGCATCTGAAGTTTTTCCAGGCCATACAGTTCTGTTCCGTACTTTTCTTTGTAAAATTCTAGTGGTTTTCTTAGCCTGATAAAGGCTACTCCACACTCGTGTTTTATAGGATCGCTCATATACTGAGATTGAGCAAACAAAGGTATATCTTTGAAACTTCAAAAGAACAACTGCCAGTGAAAATACTCATAATAAACGGCCCTAATTTAAATCTCCTTGGAACGCGAGAACCAAGCATATATGGAGACACCACTTTTGAGTCTTTCTTGATGCAAGTTAGAAACCAATTTTCAACACTACAAATAGACTACTTTCAAAGTAATGTAGAAGGGGAGTTAATAAACAAGCTGCACGACACTCAAGAGGAAAGGTATGAAGGGATAGTGCTCAATGCTGGAGGATACTCACATACTTCTGTAGCCTTGGCAGATGCTGTAGCTGCTATTAAAACACCTGTAGTGGGAGTGCACATTTCAAACATATATACTCGCGAAAACGAAAGACATACAGAGCTACTTGCTCAATATTGTGTGGGAGGAATTTATGGTTTAGGAATGAAGGGTTACGAACTTGCTATACAGCATTTCTTAGCTCACTAAACTTCTTTTTACCTGTAGCAAAATACTGCCACACGATAGATTTAGAATAAAGCGTAACGGGAGTATCTCCTAGCTTTTTCACAGCTTTTCTTTTCTTTAGCACTAGACCAAAACTACCCCAAAAAGCAAAATGGGCTTTGATAACCACCGCGAACAATGAAGCCTGCCCTCCTACTAAAAATTTGAAAGCTGAAATGCCATCCAGTATCATTCGCCAAAGGATAAGAATAAACCAAAATGGTGAGCTATGATTTTTAGCTATGAGATATAGATTATTCCTGAAATTTAAAAAATATTTTCGATCCGAACCTTCGGCCAATGTGCCACCACCTAGGTGAAAAATCTCTGACCGTGGCTGCACCATCACTTTATAACCCATTCGCTGCATACGCCAGCATAGATCTATCTCTTCCATATGAGCAAAGAAATCTGCATCTAACGCTCCGGCACTGTGATACAATTCTGCTCGTACAAACATACAAGCACCAGAAGCCCAAAACACCTCCATAGCTTCATCGTACTGCCCTTTATCTGCTTCTAAAGTATCAAAGACTCTACCTCTACAAAACGGGTATCCCCACTTATCTAAAAATCCTCCTGACGCTCCTGCATACTCAAATTTATCTGGGTCTTTGGCATCTAATATCTTAGGTTGTATAGCTCCTATCTGCTTATCAGATATGGCCATCTCTACTAGTGGAGAGAGCCAGTTCTCTGGCACTCTTACATCACTATTTAGCAATACATAGTAATCTGCTTCTATCTGTGTAAGTGCCCAGTTATACCCTCCTGCATATCCATAGTTTTCTGGTGATACGAGCAGGTTTATATTTTCTTTGTGATGCTGCTCTAGGTACGCAACACTGTCATCTGTACTTGCATTATCTACCACCCAAACTTCTTTATTACCATACGATGTAGCCAAAACGCCATCGAGAAAACGCTCTAGTAATGAGCGAGTATTATAATTAAGAATAACTATGGCTACTTTGGGTTGCAAACTACTCAGCATAATCTATTTATCTATAAACACAAACTTCATACTATCTGGATGTACCAAGAGTATGCAAAAAGACTCTGATTTGATACGCATTTGCTTTTCAAATTCCTCTTTCTTTTCTTCTAATATTATCTTTCGGGTCACCATCTCCTCTAGTGTACTTGCCGAAAAATTGAAGTGCGTACTATACTGAGCTTTATCTATAACCTTCTGAGCTATGGCTATATCATCAGCATGAGCCAGTATAATAGGGCACTTAGAGTAGCCTCCATCTATTATCGCTTTCACTGTTTCTCCAAGCTCTTTCTTGAGAGATTTCACATCTGCCTCCAGATTATAAAGTATCTCTTTCTCTGTATTTTCTATCCCTGTGCTCATCTCTTCCTATTGTAAAAAAATGTAAATTTTAATTTCGAATTGCAAAAGTCTGCAATAATTATCGTATTCTCGAACAACGTCTTAATTATATAACTAATATGAAAAAACTAACATTATGCCTTGCTCTATGCACCGGCATACTCCTAACTAGTTGTAGTGATAATGAAACTACTAAATCGGTAATAGGTCTGCGACCCATCTATGGTACTATAGACGACATACAGAATTTTGTAAAGTCTACAGACGCACGAGAACTTACCAGTGTAGGCAAGATCTATACATACCAAGATTTTCTCTTTATAAATGAAGTAGGTTCTGGACTTCACGTATATAATAATCAAGATCCTATAAATCCTGTTGCTCTTAAATTCATAAGCATACCCGGCAATGTAGACATCGCTATAAAAAACCAATATATCTATGCAGATATGGGCAGCGGTATCATAACCATAGATATGAGCAACCTAGATGAGCTAGTCATTACAGATTTCAGCACCGAATATTTAGAAGAGAATTTAGACGTGAGACCTCCTCAACATCTAATAGCCCAATTAAATATTAGCGGAAGAGTATATTATGAATGTATAGACCGATCTAATGGAAAAATAATTACCTGGGAGAAACAAGAAATGCCTCAACCTGAATGCTATATAGGAAACTAATTATGAAAAATTTTAAAGTATATACAACACTATTTGTCTTCTCTATTTTCCTAACGATAGGATGCTCAGAAGATAGCGTAAATCAAAACTCTACTACTTCATCTGAAAGTACTATAGGCGGAGGCACTACAGGACAAGGCGGATCTACCACACGATTTACCATTGCTAATGACCATTTGTACATTGTCACTTCTAACACACTGTATACCTACTCACTAGCCAATGCTAGCAAACCAGAATTTAAAGAAAAAGTATGGCTAAGCTGGGGAGTAGAGACCATATTCTCTATGGGAGATCACTTATTTTTAGGTACCCAAAATGGCGTATTGATATATAGTATTGCAGAACCTACCAAACCACTACGTGTAGGTACCTATACGCATATTACTAGCTGTGACCCTGTAGTAGCAGCAGGTAATTTTGCTTATTCTACACTCAGAACCACAGACAGATGTAATAGAGGTGTAAACAGGCTAGACATCATAGATATAGAAGATGTTACCAATCCTAGATTGCTACATAGCTACACTATTTCAAATCCTCAAGGACTAGGTATAGCAGGCGAATATCTATATGTATGCGACGATGGCAAAATCAATACATACGACATCAGTAACCCAAGAGCAGGTTCTTCACTAGTGCATTCAGACGTCTTATTTGGATGCTATGATGTTATAGTAAAAAACAATGTTTTAATAGTTGTATCTGCAACTGGGGTAACCCAATATGAAATAAACGCCGCAAATGGCAGACTCACAAAATTGAGCTCCATTGAAAGACAATAGATATATTTGAACTAGAACTAATAACCAAATATGAAAAAATCAATCATACTATTTTCGCTTGTACTATTCGGCATCAGCACTGTATCAAATGCACAAGATGATGCATCACCAATACAAAAAGGAGATTACAAAATACTAAAATTAGATGCTTTAAATCTAATGGGTATCGGTGTTCAGAAACTGCACTTAGGCTATGAGATATCGCCTATGAAACAGAGTAAGAATAACCTACCTACCGTAAATTTTAATCTTACAGTACCTTTTAATAGCATCAACTATCTAGATATGAACTACGGTGTAGAAGGCGGCATAGAGTTACGTTTTTATCAGCAACGCAGACAAGCAGCTAGTCTAGCAGCAGAAGGTATATTTATAGGAGTAGGTATAGATGGGGGCTATGTAAGTTTTGATAAAGAAGACGAATACTATTTCACCAATGGTGGCGGAAATAAGACCTCGATTAATCAATATTCTAGAGTACGTACAGGGATCTATTTTATGCTAGGAGCACAAACAAAACTAGCAGATAAACTATATTTTGATGTAAATGCAGGGATGGGTTGGAGTAATGTAAATGTGTCTGAACTAGACCCAGAAACGGATGCTAATCTTGTAAAAAGAAACAACATAGGTTCGCCATTTTACTCACTATACCAAGAGGGTAAATACCAAAAGTTTTATATGCCAGTGAGTTTTGGCTTAGGATATAATTTTGGGAATAAATAATTCTCAACTAACTCCTGTAAATACTGATTTAGAAATAGCCAGAGTGGCTACTCTAGCCACAACTATCTGGACACAGCACTATACGCCTATTATAGGCAAGGAGCAGGTAGACTATATGTTAAACACGTTTCAGTCTGCCGAAACTATTACATCTCAAATAGCTGAGGGTTCTCACTATTTTCTATTACAATCTGAAAACGATTTAGGCTACCTCAGTATCAAAGCAGAGGAGCAGACTCTTTTTTTAAGTAAAATATACCTACTCCAAAATGAGCGTGGCAAAGGCTTGGGCAAAAAGATGATGAATTTCGTCACGAGCAAGGCTCACGAAATGAGGCTAAATTCCATTCGGCTAACCGTAAACAAATACAACCATGATGCCATTGTATCTTATGAAAAGATGGGCTTCACGAAAAAACGCGAGGTTGTATTTGATATAGGAAACGGATATATAATGGACGATTACGAGATGGCACTAGAGCTTTAATCTATATAAGCTCTAACAACACTACGTTCTCAGAATGATGTGTCTGCGGAAACATATCTACCGCTCTACTTTTAGTCACTTTGTATTTACTAGACATCATTTCTAAATCGCGAGCCTGTGTAGCAGGATTACAACTTACATACACTATTTTAGCACAAGCTATCTCCAGTAAATAGTCTACCACTTTAGGGTGCATACCACTTCTAGGTGGATCTGTGATAATAATATCTGGGCTACCGTGCAAGTTATAAAAATCTGTATTGAATACATCTTTCATATCACCTGCAAGAAAGGCGGTATTCTCTATTCCATTGAGCTTCGCATTTTCTTTGGCTGCTTCTATGGCCTCTTCTACTATCTCCACTCCTACGGCTTTATTAGCCTTAGTTGCTGCTACACAAGTGATGGTACCTGTACCGCAATACAAATCATACACTACATCTGTAGACTGTATATCTGCAAAGTCTAGAGCCACTTGATACAATGTTTCTGCCTGCACTGGATTAGTCTGAAAGAAAGATTTCGGAGAAATATTAAAGGTCAACCCACTTAATTCCTCTTGTATATCTGTGCTTCCACTATAGGAAATAAACTCTTGATCAAATGTACTATCGTTCATCTTTTCATTGATACAATAGTTCAGTGCTTTAGGTTCAAACTTTTCTTTTATCGCTTTCAGTAAATCTTGAATTTTTGTCTCCTCGTTTTTAGCAAAGATTACATTTATCATCCAGTCACCGGCTTTGGTATTTCTGAGCATCAGATTACGCATAAGTCCAGTGTGCTCTTTCAGATCATAGAAAGAATAATCATTTGCTATGCAATATTCGAATACGAAGTTTCTAATTTCATTTCCTTTATCATCTTGCAGCCAGCACTTATTTACAGCTAATACTTTATCAAAACGACCCGGAGCATGAAAACCTAATGCATTAGTATGTTCTAAATCTTCCAGCTTCTCATCATCATACAGCCATCTCTTATTAGAGAAGGTATATTCCATTTTATTACGATAAAACTGTTGCTGCTCAGCACCTAGTATAGGCAACGTTTCAGCTACTTCTATTTTCCCTATTCTAGTCAAACAGTCGTGCGTCCATTGCTCTTTTAATTGAGATTGGCTTGGGTACTCTATATGCTGCCACTTGCAGCCACCACATACTCCATAATGCTCACAAAAAGGTTCTACTCTTAGCTCTGACTCCTTATGAATTTTAGTAATTTTAGCAAGACTAAACTTTTTCTTACGCCCTACTATTTGAATGTCTACTAAATCTCCAGGTGCTCCATATTTTACAAACACCACTTTACCGTCTAACTTAGCTAAGGCATGTCCTTCGCCACCTGCAGCCAGCAGTTCTACATTTTCGAAATGCATCTGCCGATCTTTCTTTTTTCTACCCAATTTATTTTTTTGCTTATGGCGATTTTAATGTCGCCGCTTTTTGATATCGTTCCACATTATCAAAGACTTCATTTAAACCTTCAACATCTTTATAACCTGGCACCTGAAACATCTTTTTATCTTGTGGAACGAAAAAGAAAAAAGTAGGATATCCAGTTGGTTTATTATTAGAAAGTGCCATTAGCATTTGTCTCCCAGTGAGCGAATCAGTACCCGTCCAATACTTACCTGGCAACTCTGGATTAAATTTAATAGCAATATACTTTTCATTCATTCTAGCCGCTATGGAATCATTAGAAAAGGTTTTTTTGTCCATCACCTTGCACCATCCACACCACTCTGTATAGCAATCTATGATAGCTATTTTACCTTCTTTTTGTGCCTTCAAAAAACCTGTATTAAAATCTAACCAATCGATTTTATTGGGTTTGTGCTCTTCTGGCACGCCTGCACCTAGAAGTAATGGAAGAATTAAGAAGAACAAAAGCTTTTTTATCATATAAGACTACGAAAATAAGTGAAAACCTTATGAAATATAGTCTCTTTCCTTAATTTTACAGTCACCCCGAATGAAAATAGAATACAATACGAGTGCCGAGAACTCGAAATTCAGTTTAGATGGTACTATACACGGCAAGTCCATTTCTTCTTACATAGAAGATCAGGTAGAATTAAGTAAACGGCGACCACGTATATCTTATAGCATTCCTTTTTTTAGCAGCAGCCATTGCTTTGCTATGGGGAGCCATAAGCCAGTATAAATTAATCTCGCAACAAGGTAAGATATCTACCCTGTCTCACTACAAACAAGCACTTGTCGAAACAGAGAAATCAATGCAAGGGACACGTTTTCTGCAAGATTCTCTAGAAAACAAAATTTATATACTAAAAACAGAAAACGAAATACTGAGCGAAAACTCGGATCCACCTATCGGAATATTTTTCGAAGTACAAATAGGATCGTTCACTGACTTCAATCTAGACCAATACAATAAAAACTTAGCCAACATCAGACACGAAAAGCATAACGGCACTTCAAAGTTTTTACTCGGCAGATTTCGTTCTTTCAAAAAAACACTAGTATTTGAAAGCGACCTCAAGAGAATGGGCATAAACTCAGCATTTATCGTTGGCAGAATAGATGACCAAATAGTGACTTACAAAGAGGCCCTAGAGGCACTTGAACGTAGCAACAATTAACTTATCTTTGCGTTATACAGGAGGACAAAAAGGCACATTGCAAGCAGCTACACTCATACATAAATTAGAGCACTTTATAAAAAAGTACTATCAAAACCAGCTTTTCAAAGGAGCTATCATAGCCTTATCGCTGGTACTTATCGCATTTTTTAGCTTAAGCTTCTTAGAGTATTTCGGAAGATTTAGTAGCACTACGCGTACTGCTTTATTTTACCTTTTTATCACCGTTTCCATTGGCACTTTGGTATGGTACATAGTAAGACCTATTCTAGGGCTTGTCAATATATCTAGAAAATTCGGAGTAAAGGAAGCGTCTATTCTCATAGGCAATCATTTTCCTGAGGTACAAGACAAATTACTAAATACGCTACAGCTGCAAGAAGATGCCAAACTAAAAAATAGCACACTTCTACTTGCCAGCATAGAACAACGAACTTCCGAACTAGGCAAAGTTCCTTTTATAAGTGCCATTCCTTTTCAAAAAAATATTGAATACATAAAATACGGCCTCTTACCAGCGGTGATTCTGGCTGTAGTTCTGATAGTAAGCCCAGGGTTCAAAAAAAGCAGCGAAAGAATAGTAAACTTTGGGAAGCATTTCGAAATAGAAGCCCCGTTCACTTTCAGCTGTGAGATAGAGAAACAGCAGGCGATCCAGAATCAAGATGTGCTTATACCACTTGAAATATCTGGCGACAAAATACCTCAAGATGCCTATATCCATATAGGTAAGCAACGCTATAAGATGAAAACTAACGGAGTAGGAATTTTCAGCTATAATCTGAGTAACATCCAAAAGTCACAAAGTCTCTATTTTGAAGCGGGGGGCTTTAGCAGTAAAGAATACGATCTTAATATCGCACTAAAACCAAGCTTAGTAGGCTACAGTGCTACTATACGCTACCCTAAATATTTAGGTATAGCTAATGAGTCTGTACGAAATATGGGCGAACTAAACGTGCCTCAAGGTTCTATCATTGAGTGGAAATTTGACACCAAAAATGTTCAAAAAATAACCATAGGTCCAGAAAAAAAGCTTTTACTACCGCAACAGAATAAGACTACTTATACCAAGAGATTTATGCGTTCTTCCCTAGTAAAGGTAAACACTAGCAATGATGATGTGAACCAAGGAGATTCTGTCTTTTACCAAATAAATGTAATACCAGATGAGTATCCACAGATAACTGTAGAGAGAAAAAATGATAGTCTTAGCAACAAGGTATTTTACTTCTTAGGAGATGTAGCAGACGACCACGGATTTACCAAGCTACAGTTTCACTACCAATTTATAAAATCTGATTCGGTGGCAAACCGAAACAAATCTGGAATATTGCCTATTACAATAAATCCTACGCTAGAGAAACAAAACTTCTATCACTATTGGAACTTGAGTGCTCTAAATGTACAAGCTGAAGATGAAATAGAATACTATTTTACGGTATGGGATAATGATGGTGTAAACGGAGCCAAGGCTTCCAAAACACCTAAAGCTACATACAAAGCTCCATCGCTAAAAGAAATAAAGGACCAGACTGAAGAGGCTAACAAAGAAATAAAGAGCTCCATGGCAGGTGCTCAGGCAGAAGCAGCAGAACTAGAAAAAGAAATCAATAGCATTGAAAAAATGCTTACTGAAAAGAAGAATCTGGATTGGAATGACAAAAAGAAAATACAAGACCTACTAGACAAGCAAAAAGCAATACAAGAAAAAATAAAGAACTCCATTCAGAAAAACTTAGAAAAAAATCAAAAAGAAGAAGAGTTTAATCCAATACAGGAAAATCTGCTTGAGAAGCAGAAAGAACTAGAGAAACTTATGGAAGATGTGCTAGACGATGAGACCCGTAAGCTCATGGAAAAGATACAAAAGCTGCTAGATGAGAACAGGAAAGATGAGCTACAAAAAGCCATGGAAGAGTTTAAATTTAGTGAGAAAGAAATGAGCAAGGAGATGGACCGTATGCTCGAACTTTTCAAAGAACTAGAACTAGAAAAAAAGCTCAATGAAACAATAGACAAGCTAAATGAACTCGCAAAGAAAGAGAAAGAGCTAAGCGAAAAAACAAAAAAGGAAAAGGGTAAAAACGAGGAGCTAGAAAAGAAGCAGGAGGAAATCAAAAAAGAATTTGAAGATGTAAAAAAGGACATCGAAGATATCCAAAAAAAGAATGAGGAGCTAGAATCGCCCAAGGACATAAGCCCACAAGAGCAGAAAAAGGAAGAAGTAAGCCAGAAGATACAAGAAGCACAAGAGCAGCAAAAGAAAGGCAAGAACCAAGGAGCTTCTGAAAAGATGGATGAAGCAGCAGAAGAAATGCAAGAGATGGCTCAGCAGATGCAGCAAGAGATGGAAGACGCCATGGAAGAGCAGCAAGAGGAAGACTACAATAATTTACGGCAGATATTAGAAAACCTGGTACAACTCTCCTTTGACCAAGAGAGGGTAATAGAGGGTTTTAAAGAAAACCCTAGATATAGCCCAAAGTATGTAGCCCTAAGCCAGCAGCAACGCAGAATAAAGGATGAAACCAAAATGGTAGAAGACTCATTGCTAGCGTTAAGTAAACGAAATATTCAGATTCAGTCTTTTGTAAACGAAGAGGTAGCGAGGGTAAATGATAACTTAGAAAAAACCCTAGAATACCTAGGTGAGCGATATACAAACAATGCTATAGTGAGCCAGCAGTACGCTATGACGGGCTATAATAACCTAGCTCTCATGCTGAGTGAAACGCTGAAAAATATGCAGGAGCAGATGAAAGCTCAGAAGGAGAATAAGGGCAAACCAAAAAGCCAGTGCAAAAAACCAGGTAGCAAAGGAGGAAAGAAAGGTAAAAAGCCAAATGCCAATGCTCTTAAAAAAATGCAGGATGAGTTAGCAAAGCAAATGAAGCAACTCCAAGAGGGACAGAAAAAAGGACAAGGCAAACCAGGAAGTAAGGAGTTTGCAGAAATGGCAGCACAGCAAGCCGCTATACGTAAGAAGCTGCAAGAACTGCACGGACAACTACAAAAAGAAGGAAAAGGTGGCAGCTTAGGAGACCTAAAAAAGACCCAAGATTTGATGGACGACCTAGAAGAAGATCTATATAACAAAAGGCTAAATAGCCAGACCTTCCAAAAGCTAAACCAGATAGAAATAAAGCTAAGCGAGCACGAGCGAGCAGAGCGTGAACAGGAGCAAGATGACAAGCGTACAAGTAACGAAGGCCAAGAGCAAGAGAGACCTATACCACCTAGCATCCAAAAGTATCTAGACGAGAAAAAGAAAGAAACTGAGCTTCTTCGTAGTGTATCACCTGAGCTTCAGCCATATTACCAAGGTAAGGTGAGAGACTATTTCGGAAAGTAAGAGCAATCTTCCTTCACATCGGTAGCCTACAAGGCCCCTTCTCGCAGATCAAAACCTTATTTTGAAGTCTAAACTAAGATAGACTCTTTAGAAGTGTATTTAAATCACCTTCAATTGGGGCTTGTCTATTTTTGATAACTTCAATTCAGAAAAACAAATAATCAAGCAAATCTGCCCTGCGAAAGATTACGTTAGCATTAGGCCAAGCAAGTAATAACGGTAGATTCACGTTTTATACATTTACAAATAAATTTACTACTTCTTACATTGGGGTATTCTTCCACTTTTAAAGAGCTAAATATATAATCTATAGAAAGAGATCTCAGAAATGAGGTCTCTTTTTTATGGTCTTAATTCAAAGTTTTTACCCAGGTACACTTTACGAACCATCTCGTCTTCTGCTAGTTCTTTAGGAGTCCCTTTTTTGAGCAATCTTCCTTCGAAGAGTAGATACGCTCTATCTACCAAGTTAAGCGTAGCCTGTACGTCGTGATCTGTGATGAGCACTCCTATATTTTTAGTCACTAACTTCTGTACTATTTCTTGTATATCCTCTACTGCTATAGGGTCTACACCCGCAAAAGGTTCGTCTAGCAATACAAACTTAGGATCTGTGGCCAGTGCACGAGCTATTTCACATCTTCTACGCTCACCACCACTTAAAACCTTGCCTAGGTTTTTTCGTACCTTTTGTAGTCCAAATTCAGCAATAAGAGATTCTGTTTTTTCACGCTGTTCCTCTTTAGACTTATTAGTCATTTCTAGCACAGCACTTATATTATCCTCTACCGTTAGATCTCTAAAAACAGAAGCTTCTTGTGGTAAGTAGCCTACACCCTTCTGAGCACGTTGGTACATGGCATTGCCAGTGATTTCTTCATCGTCTAAAAAAACTCGACCACTATCCGGTTTTACTAAACCTACTACCATATAAAAAGTGGTAGTCTTTCCTGCACCATTTGGCCCAAGCAAACCAACTATTTCACCTTGCTCTACGTCAAGTGACATGTCGTTTACCACCTTCCGTTTTTTGTACTGTTTTATAAGATTATCTGCTCGTAATCGCATGCTAAGTTCAAAAGTACCATACTATTGAATAACAAATATCCGTTTTAAATTATATTTGTGGAATTATAAATAATTAACGATGAAAAAATATTTAATAGCCCTAGCAGCAGTAGCCTTCTTTTCCTTACAAAGTAATGCACAAATGTGGCTCACCACTAAAGCAGGAGGGGGATTAGCATTAGCATCTGGATATGCCGGTAGCGTAGGAGGATTATCAGCTATAGGCGGTATAGGTTACAAGCATCAGATCTCTAAGAGAATGATGATAGAAGGCGATATCCTTATGGATACTAGAGCATTATTTTATCCTACCAATACTTTTGACGTAGATGACAATCTTATATACTTTGCAGGAGGTGGCACATATTTACAAGTGCCATTAACTTTACAATACATGATTCCTTTCAAAAAGAAAGAACTTATACCTTACAGAGTAGGACAACCAAAATCATATTGGTTTATTGAAGGTGGACCTTATGTTTCTTACGGATTATCTGTAAATACGTTTGCAGATCCAGAAGTAATTTCTACTTGGCTAGCTTTAGAAGATTCTATTCCCGCTGGCAACCTTACACCACGTAGAATTGATGTTGGAGTTACTGTAGGTCTTGGAGTCAATTTTAGTATAAGAGACGGAAAGAATAGATTAATATTTGGAACAAGAAGCAACTACGGTTTTATAAACATGTATAAAGACGCTCGATTAGGTTCGGCTAGTAATCTATCTGCCGTTGGGTATATAGCTTTAGACTACAGCTTAACTAAGCGTAAGCATATCAAACACCGTTGGTAGTACGCACATCTTTCAGCATTAGCTGAATGGTGCTAGTACCACGAAAGACATTTTCATTAATCTGAAAGCAGGCTTCAAAAGAGTCTGCTTTTTTAATGTCCATAAACTTATCTGCCATACCAAAACCTACAGCAGCTAGAGAGTCCGCACTTCGCTTTATATTTAGTCTAATGTGCTCAGCAGTCTTACCTATTATCTTACCCGTGCCGTCATCTCGCAGCCCTTTAGCATAAAATACAGGAGTTATATTAGCAGGACCAAATGGTGCCATCTGCTGCACAATGCCTAGAAACTTCTTATCTACCAAGCTTATATCTAGCTCTGCATCGTAATATACTTTTGGGGTAAGCATGTCACCATCTAGCATCTCCTCTCCCACTTTTTCAAAAGCTGCTCTGAAGGCATCTAGATTCTCAGCCTTCATTGTCATACCAGCAGCATACATATGTCCCCCAAACTGCTCTAAGTACTCGCTACATTTTTCCAATGCTTCGTGCACATCAAAACCTTTTACACTTCTGGCACTGCCTGCCAGCATACCCTCTCCGCTTTTAGTAAGGATAATAGTAGGTCTATAGTAAAGCTCTATGGCCCTACTCGCTGCTATACCTACGACACCTTTATGCCAGTCTTCTTTATAGAAAACGTGTGTTTTTCGTTCTAATAGATTTGGGTTTTTAGCTATTATCTCTTGAAAATCTGCTGTTATCTGCTGATCTACTATTTTTCTGCTTGCATTTTGAGTCTCTAGTTCTTTGGCAAATTCGTTGGCCATTTCATCTGTATCTGCTATTAGCATCTTTACAGAATTTTTAGCATCTCCCATTCTACCAGCAGCATTTATTCTGGGCCCTAGGTAGAAGACTAAGTCTCCTATACTGAGTTCTTCTTTATTGATAGATACTTCTATGAGCTTTTTCAGTCCTATCCGTGGTTGTTGGTTTATGATTTTCAGTCCAAAGTGAGCAATGATCCTATTCTCATCTTCTATGGGTACTATGTCACTCGCTATACTCAGCGTCGCAAAATCTAAGTATTGCAGATACTCTCTCTCGTCCAAATTATTAACTTGAGAATAGGCTTGTGCTAGCTTTAGTCCTATACCACATCCAGCTAATTCTTTGAATGGATATTCACAATCTTTACGTTTTGGGTCTAACACTGCAACTGCCGCAGGCAACTCCTTACCCGGCAAGTGGTGATCACAGATGATGAAGTCTATACCTAGCGAGGTAGCATACTCTACCTTGTCTATACTGCGTATACCACAGTCTAGAGCTATGATAAGACTAAGTCCATTCTCTTTGGCGTAGTCTATACCCGCATTACTTATCCCGTAGCCTTCTTTATACCTATCTGGTATGTAGTAGTCTATCTTGTCAAATTTATCTTTGAAAAAAGAGTACGCCAGTGCTACCGAGGTAGTGCCATCTACATCGTAATCACCAAATATGAGTACACCTTCCTTATTGTCTTGAGCCAGCTGTATCCGCTCAATAGCCTTATCCATATCCTTCATCAGAAACGGATCATGCATATCCCCTATTCTGGGATTAAAGAATTTTTTCACCTTATCTGGACTATCCACACCACGCTGCACCAGCATTTTGGCTATTAACTCCGGAGCATTGAGCTCAGAAGTAAGCACGTCAACTAACGCCTGGTCAGGAGCCGTTTTTTGTTTCCAGATTTTCGATATCAGTTTTGAGTTTTTCAATATTTAGTTTTCAATGTTTTTTAAGCTATCCTTGGCATTGAGCGAGGATACTACCTTTTTTCCTGTTTTGGCTTCTAGAGATTTTCTAGCATCCTTGGCTACCTGTCCGCCTTTTTTAGCTACAGACTTACTCTGCTCAAAAGTCTCTGGAGCCGTTGCTTTAGAAATATCTTTGGTAGAAGCTTCTGCAAGCATATTCAAAATCAGCTCGGTGTTGGTCATGTTATCTCGAATGTTTTCTTTTTTTAAGCCTTTTAAAATCTTGTACTCTTTTGTTGATTTTTCGGACCACGCCTTTGTAATAATATCTGTAAGTATGGCAAACTGCTTACCCTCTTTTAGTCCTCTGGCTTTCCATTCATCTGTCAATTCTTTGCGTATCTCTATACTTTTTAGTCGTTGATTAATCCAATTTTCACTGTACCCCAAACGTAGATACTGCTCCAATGCTCTATCTATACTCAGTTCTGGATCTTGCATTTCATCCAGTCGCTCACTTGCTACTTGGGCTAGCCACAGTTTGAACGGTTCAGCTTTAGGAGATGGAATGGACTGTATTAGACGAAATAATTGCTCTGTACTGGCTACATCCGTAAGACGCATTTTCCCGTCTGCAGCACGCATTTTCAAACCGTTACAATTTGTAACGGTTTGATTTCCTTCCTTCAAAAGACGCTTTTTAAGGACTCTCCAATAGACTTGTGGATTTACACTTTCGGTCAATACCGAAACCACATCCACAATAGAGAAATACCACTCTTCGTGTTCTTCATCCCAATGTGTTCTCACACTTTGATCACCAAATTCTCTTACGTCTTTCATTTCTTTGATATTTTGATTATCACTTTGTTAGCCACCAATATAATAAAGGAACACGAAATATAAGTAATACCAATTTAGTTTTTAAGTGTCGTATAAATAAATTGAGTTTATCGAAGGTTTGTAAAGGCGAAAAATCATTGCATAGCCTTCCGCGTGTCGCCATAGCTTTAGCGGAGGCACAAGCTATGGTATTCCTCCATAGGCGGACACGTATTTTTTAACGAATAGAAATCGAGTGAAAAACGATTTATATGCGGCAATTGAAAGCTATTTTGGTATAAGTTCATTTTTCAAAGTGGTTACTCTTAGTTCTTTATTGTATCATAATTTAAACCAAGAATGTATTCAATATAAATCTAGTTGCCTCTGCAACAGGATCATCTGACCAATCACCAAACTCAGGATAGTGCTTAAAGTTCCCAATTATTATAGGATTCAAATCTGGGTCTAATTGCAGTGTAAATGGCTTAAACCGTGACGGCTTAAAGTATGCAAAACTATCCCGAAGCTGATATTCCTTAGAAGACAAATCGTAATTACACCTATAAAATGAAATATCTGAAATCAGATCAGGATTCAGCTCACTAATATTCACTAAAACACCTTTCTCATCCTCAGGATATCTAGCTAACATCTCAGAATAACTTTCTGGGATATACCTATCTATATCAATGAAAGGATTTGAAAAGAGCACTACTCTTACAAACTTATTTCCACCTGACTCAAATCTATAAATTCCTGCACTCTAGTGTTCACTTCAGACTTACTTAAGTTTACGATACGCTCTGTTCCAAATTTCTCTACACAGAAACTAGCCATTGCACTACCGTATATCACAGCACGCTTCATGTTAGCAAAAGAAATATCGTCTGTAGCTGCTAAGTGACCTATAAATCCACCTGCGAATGTGTCTCCAGCTCCCGTAGGATCAAAAACAGATTCCAATAATAATGCAGGGCAGAAATACACTTTATCCTCACCAAAGAGTAAAGCACCATGCTCTCCTTTTTTAATGATAAGGTACTTAGGTCCCATTTTCAATATTTTCTTAGCTGCAGTTTTTAGAGCATATTCCCCACTCAGTTGACGTGCTTCTTCATCATTGATAATAAGCACATCTACCATAGCTATGGTCTTGTGTAACTCTTCCAGAGCTATATCCATCCAAAAGTTCATGGTATCCAAGGCTATAAGTTTAGGCTTAGTATCCATACGCTCTATTACCTTACGTTGCACGTCTGGGCTTAGATTTCCTAGCATTACATACTCACTACTTTGGTAGCTAGCAGGTAGTATAGGATCAAAATTCTCCAGCACATTCAGCTCAGTAACCAATGTATCTCGGCTATTCATATCGTTATGATATTTTCCACTCCAGAAAAATGACTTCTCATCCTCTTTTATTTGAAGACCTTCAGTATCTACACCGTGATCTTCAAGAAGCTTTATATCTTCCTTAGGAAAGTCACCACCTACTACAGCTACTAATTTCACTTGATCAGTGAAATAACTACTGCTCAGGGATATATACGTAGCTGCACCACCTATTATTTTATCTGTCTTGCCAAATGGCGTCTCTATGGCGTCAAAAGCCACACTTCCTATTACTAGTAAACTCATTGCGGCAAATATAATCCATTGCAAATCACATAACTTAAAATTCCGAGTGCCAATATTCACTAGTTATAAAGCCCTTAGATTAGGAGGCTTGAACGGCTGTACACTTATTCCCTTTGGTCAGTAGCCCAAAAAAGTGCGAATTCTAAAAGTACAAATCTCAACATCCATTTTTGACCAGCATTTAAGTTTGTAATTGAGTTTGTATTTGTACCAATAGCTATCGGGATGAGTTTGATTATCTATTTTCGCAGTCATGAATTTGAATGAAATAGCTAAAACGCTAGACGCAGCAGCAGCCAGTGCTAAAGCCACAACCCAAATAAGTGCTACTGAGAGTTTCACAGAAGAGCAAGCGTATGAGATACAGCGTCTTTCCTTGGAAGAAAGATATGGCCGAGGAGAAAAATTCGCAGGACTAAAGTTAGGTTTCACCTCATTTGCCAAGATGGAGCAGATGGGCGTGCATGATATGATCTGGGGCCGACTTACAGACTCTATGTGGTACAAAAGCGGAGATGAGTTACCTATGGACCAGTTCATACACCCTAGGGCAGAGCCAGAAATAGCCTTCCTACTAAAAAAAGACTTAGACAGAGAAATCAGCCTAGATGAAATACCAGAATATATCCAAGCCTGTGCCCCGGCTATAGAAGTAATAGATTCACGGTATGAGAATTTTAAATTTTCTTTAGAAGACGTGATAGCAGACAATTGTTCTTCATCTGCCTTCGTAATAGGAGCATGGCAACCGCTTCCTGCATCTCTAAACGACCTCGAGATAAGTCTATTATTTGATAAAGAAGTAATGCAGAGCGATAGTAGTAATGCTATTTTAGATAATCCATATTTGTCTATTTGCAATGCATCTCGCTTAGCAGCCAAGTATAATCAACCATTCAAAGCAGGAGAAATCCTTCTAGCAGGAGCAGCTACGCCTGCAGTATTCATAGAATTAGATAAAAAAATAACGGCTAAAGTGGCGTCACTAGGGAGTTGCACACTTCTTCCAAAATAAATCTGCCAAAAGTATTTTTGGTTTAAACTAAAAATCTATTTTTGCACTCGCTTTTGAAAGAGAGCATGAGACGCCTTCATAGCTCAGCTGGTTAGAGCGGTTGACTGTTAATCAATAGGTCCCTGGTTCGAGTCCAGGTGAGGGCGCATAGAGAATAGC
>Ga0209119_1001777_pt1 | contig 20651 bp, 19 predicted proteins | sample COG_03_FD_184747 | JGI IMG/M metagenome (GOLD analysis project Ga0209119, IMG submission 184747) | Pelagic Microbial community sample from North Sea - COGITO 998_met_03 (SPAdes) (version 2) | ecosystem: Environmental > Aquatic > Marine > Neritic zone/Coastal water | place: Helgoland, sampling... | reverse complement strand
CAGGCTGTCTATTGGCTCAGGCTGTCTATTGGCTCAGGCTGTCTATTGGCTCAGGCTGTTTATCCGCTCAAGCTGTTTTACGTGCAGCAAGCTGCGCCCATTCTGATTCAATTGCCGGGTCAGAAAAGCTAAAACGGGCAAGATAGGGTTGCGAGACTGCAGCGATCTGGTGCTCAAGCAGGCCGGACAAACAGATCAAACCATTGCTCGCGGTCAACGCCGTAAGTTTAGGTGCCAGTTCGATTAGTGGCGCAGCAAGAATATTAGCCAGCATCGTTTCGCCCACTATATCTTCTGGAAGTTCCTCAGGCAGGTAGGTGCTAATGCGCTCCGCGGCTATATTATTGCGCTCGGCATTGTCTCTTGTGGCCAGTAATGCTTGAGGATCATTGTCCACGGCAATGACTTTTTCAGCCCCTAATAGCAGGGCGGCAATACCGAGAATACCCGAGCCACAGCCGTAATCAATTACCGTTTGCCCGGTTAAATCTTGTTTGTCGAGCCAGCGCAGGCACAGATGTGTGGTGGGGTGGCTGCCGGTACCAAAGGCTAGGCCTGGGTCTAGGCTTAGGTTGATACCCTCGGGATCTGGTGGTGCAATCCAGCTGGGACAGATCCATAGGCGTTCGCCACACTTCATCGGTGAAAAATATTTCTTCCACTCCTGGGACCAGTCTTTGTCTTCCAGCTGCTGCCAGCTCAGCTGCAGTGGTCGGGAAACTAACTGCTCCAGCTGGGCTGTCGTCTGGTTTGTATCTGTGTCGTCTGGGAACAGCGCTTTGATAGTGCAGTTGTCCCAGAGTGGCGTTTCGCCAACGCCGGGCTCCAAAATAGGCTGGTCGGCGGCATCTTCCAGAGTTACGGAAACTGCGCCTAGTTCGAGCATTGCATCTTCAATTGCACTACTGGCATCACGGGTACTACCTACAATCAGCTGGAGCCATTGCATGGGATGGGCCTATTTGAAGAGCGAGTTGAATAAAGCGCCGGACTGAAAATTACAGTCCGAGCTTTTTCTCAAGATAATGAATATTGACACCGCCTTTCTGGAACTCAGGATCGCGAACTAGATTCTGATGCAGTTCAATATTGGTTTTTATACCGTCAATCATCATTTCGTCTAGGGCGTTGCGCATGCGCGAAAGCGCCGAATCTCGATCGCGACCATAGGTGATGATTTTGCCGATCAGAGAGTCATAATTCGGTGGCACGCGATAGCCATTGTAGATATGAGAATCCACTCGAACACCGTTTCCGCCGGGGGCATGATAAGAGGTGATCGTGCCAGGTTGTGGCATAAAGGTGACCGGATCTTCGGCGTTGATTCGGCACTCAAAAGAGTGGCCGCGGAAGATAACGTCTTTCTGGGTAAAGCTAAGTGGCCGCCCGCTGGCGATCATCAGCTGCTCTTTAACTATATCGATTCCGGTAATCATCTCTGATACTGGGTGCTCTACCTGAACGCGAGTATTCATCTCGATAAAGTAAAAGCCGCCATCTTCATAGAGGAATTCAAAAGTGCCGGCGCCGCGATAGCCAATCTCGATGCAGGCCTTGGTGCAGCTTTCAAAAACCGCTTGTCGCGCTTCCTCGGGAATACCCGGAGCCGGAGCCTCTTCTAACACCTTCTGGTGACGTCGCTGCAGTGAGCAGTCGCGATCACCCAGATGAATCGCATGGCCCTGGCCGTCGGAGAGTACCTGAACCTCAACATGGCGCGGGTTCTGCAGGAACTTCTCCATATAAACAGTACCGTCACCAAATGCAGCCTCAGCCTCGGATTTAGTAATGGCTACGGAGTTAACCAGAGTCTCTTCATTTTCAACGATACGCATACCGCGTCCGCCGCCGCCTGAAGCTGCTTTAATAATAACCGGATAGCCAATTTTCTTGGCCATGGCGCGAAGCGCGACCGGGTCATCGTTTAGTGGGCCGTCGGAGCCTGGCACTGTGGGAACGCCAGCAGCTTTCATGGCCTTAATCGCCGCAACCTTATCACCCATAATGCGGATGCACTCGGCGGTTGGTCCGATAAAGACAAAGCCGCTATTTTCCACTTGCTCAGCAAAGTCCGCATTCTCGGCAAGAAAACCATAGCCGGGATGAACTGCTGTGGCGCCGGTCACTTCCATGGCGCTAATAATCGCTGGAATGTTTAAATAGCTTTTTGCCGAAGGGTTGGGGCCGATGCAGATCGACTGATCAGCCAGCATGACATGTTTTAGATCCGCATCCACTTTCGAGTGAACGGCAACGGTCTTAATGTCCAATTCTTTACAAGCGCGCAGAATGCGCAGAGCAATCTCGCCGCGATTTGCGATCAGGACTTTTTCGAGCATGATTTTATCCCTGGCTACAGTTAAACGATAGTGAACAGTGGCTGATCATATTCGATAGGCTCGCCATCTTCGGCAAGTATGGCGCCAATGGTACCGGCTCTATCGGCTTCGATCTGATTCATCATTTTCATGGCTTCGAGGATACAGAGTACGTCACCAGCTTTTACTGTGCTGCCGACTGTGACAAAGGCAGCTGAATCAGGTGAAGGCGATGCGTAGAAAGTGCCGACCATAGGTGATTTGACTAGGTGCCCAGCAAGTTCATCTGGGGCTGCGGCTGCAGTTGCTGCCACGGCCGGGGCAGCGGCAGGTGCCGGCGCAGTGATGGTAGCCGGTTGCTGGGTAACTGGTACTGGTGCGGCATAGGCTTGGATGGGAGCTCCGCGGCTGATGCGCACAGAATCCTCACCTTCGGTAATTTCCAGTTCATTGATGTTCGATTCTTCGAGCAGTTCAATGAGTTTTTTGACTTTGCGAATATCCATGTAGTTTTCTCTTTCTTAAATAAATTTAAAAATAGGGTTTAAGTCCGCTGTTCAATAGCCAGGCCTTAGCCCAGCTTGCCGAGCGCTGCTTGCAGGGCCAGTTGGTAGCTATTAGCGCCGAAGCCGCAAATAACACCTTCAGCGATATCGGAAAAATAGGAGTGGTGACGAAAGGCCTCTCTAGCGTGAACATTGGAGAGGTGCACTTCGATAAACGGAATTTCAACGCCCAGTAGTGCGTCGCGCAGAGCGACACTGGTATGGGTAAAAGCGCCGGGATTGATAATAATAAAGTCGATGGCTTCGTCGCGAGCGTCGTGGATTCTCTGGATCAGCTCAAATTCGGCATTGCTTTGTAGTGTATCGAGGCTGTGTCCGGCTGCGGCTGCCTGGCTAACCAGAGCGGCATTAATTTGCTCAAGGGATTCGGCGCCATAAATTTCTGGCTCTCGAGAGCCGAGTAAATTTAAGTTTGGACCATGAAGTACCAGTATTGAAGCCATTGGATCCCTCGGTGTAGGTTGGTGACCAGATTGGAGGGAAGTCTGCCCGAAAATAAAAGTACTGTCCACGAATACTTAAAAAAATACCCTTTTCGGCGAACTTAGCGGAAAATGCCCGCCAGATTCAACATTATGGCTGTTTTTGAATTATGCGGCTCTGCCGAAACGGCGAAGATAGAGGTTTTTAGTGCGGTTTTCGCAGCCGAAAAGGCTAAAAATCAGTAAGTTCGCCTAATTCCGTCAATTGTGAGAGATTTTGACGCTAACGTCTTTGAAATCACTTTGCCGCTTGATTGAGAGCGTCAATAACCATTGATTCAGTGAGAATCTGCGGAAGAATCTCTGCTTCACCTTGGCCTCGAGGATAGAGCAGATACAGTGGTACGCCGCTGCGGTTGAAGCGCCCAAGCAGTTCGGTGATCTGTGGGTCGCTATTGGTCCAGTCGCCCTTGAGGTAGCTAATGCCACTGTCACTCATCAATCCCAACACTTTTTCTGAACTCAGCGCTACGCGTTCATTGACCAAGCAGGTAATGCACCAGTCGGCAGTTAGATTAATAAATACCGGCTGATTGTCATTGCGCAAGTCAGCGAGCAGCTCTGGTGAGTAGGTGAGAAATTCCGGCTCCACTTTCGATTCGGAGATAGCCGCTACAGGTACAGCCAGAGCAGCGGCAAATGTCAGGGCTGCTATTAGTCGAGTCAGTGGCTTGCTGTTGAGTTTCCATATCCACAGGCCCATTACTAGCAAAATAAGACCGATAATCACTGCTGCTGCCACGTCGATAGAGGTTTGACGGCCGGCAACCCAGAGTAGCCAGACGGCAGTCAGATAGATCGGGAAAGCGAGGAACTGTTTGAATACATCCATCCAGGGGCCTGGCTTCGGCAGTCGCTTAGTGAGACCCGGAATCCAGGCCAAAAGAATAAACGGCAGTGCCATGCCGAGGCCGAGAAAGGCAAATACTAGTATGGCAATGGAGGCCGACTGGCTAATAGCAAAGCCTAGGGCCGGGCCCATAAACGGTGCAGTGCAAGGACTGGCAACTGTGGTCGCTAGTACACCGGTCATAAACGAAGAGCGCAGACCCTCTTCATTTTGGCTGTTTTGTCCCATTGACATCAGGCTGCTGCCGATCTCAAGATAACCCGAGAGTCCAAGGCCCATAACAAAAAATAGATAGATCAAGAAGATAACGAAAAGTGGCGACTGCAATTGAAAGCCCCAGCCAATACTCTCTCCTGCAGCGCGCAGTGACAGCATAGCAATGGCGATCACCACAAAGCTGGATACCACGCCGGCGGTGTAGACCAGGCCGTGAATATGTCGACTGCGATCGGTCTTGTGATTCATGGTGAAACTCAACACCTTGATCGATAGTATGGGAAATACACAGGGCATTAGATTGAGAATCATGCCTCCAGCCAGTGCAAAGAGGAGTACTAGGGCCAGTGGCAGGGATGCAGTGTCGCTAATATTGTCTGACGCCTGGGGGCTGCTGAGTGGACTGGTAAAAGGTTGACTGCTGATTTCAACAATGCCGTTTACCAGATCTATATCTAGCCATTGCTTATAAGGTGGGTAGCAGAGCCCGGCATCGGCGCAGCCCTGAGACTCAATTTCGAGGCTTAGACGAGTCGCTTCTGTGGCGAAGGGCAGAACAACAGTGGTCTGCTGATAGTAGACTTCCAACTCTTTTTCGAAATACTCATCCCACTTCACTAAACCGCTGGCAAATTGTGGCGCAGCCAGAACTGCACTGCTATCCATAGATCCAAACTTAAAGCGATCTCTGTATAAGTAGTAGCCATCGCGAATTGTCCAGTTGAGCAGCAGTCGCTGCTCTTCAATGACGACGTCGAGGCTGTAAGCCTGTTCAACCGGAACAAACTCTGGGCTAGCAATCTCGCTTGTCCAGTCGTTTTGGCCAGCCTTGGATAGAAAGTCATTCTCCGCCGACGCAGTTATCCAGATAGACATCAGAGCTAGGCTCAGAAGGAGTTTGCGGATTATTATTTGCATAACTTTTTCGCTGTGTTATTCATAACGGTATTTCCGATTAGCTCTAGTATAATGCAGGGAGATACGTAACCGCGCGCTAAACTGATTTCAATTCTTTCTCTTGCGCGATTTAAGTCAGATCGATAATACCGGTTTGCGATCAACATTCTGATCACATGCTATAGTTTCAACAAGGAATCCTATGAATACTCGATTAATCTATTGTTTTGTATTTTGTCTCTCCATGCCTTTTGGTCTGGCGGCAAGCGCCTCTGGCTTCTCGGTTGAAGACGCCTATATCCGAGCCATGCCTCCGGGGCGAAATGCAACGGCGGCTTATCTGTCGGTGACCAATAATCATGCTAAAGCCTGTTCAATTATCGGTGGCAGTACTGGAATTGCGGCTAAATTGGAGGTCCACCAGCAACTCATGAGTGACGGCATGATGAAAATGCGCCCGGTTACTGCCGTGGCCGTTGCTGCGGGTGACACCCTTGAATTGCGACCTGGCGGATTTCATCTGATGTTACTCGGTATAGATGCTGAATTAGTGCCTGGGGAAAGCCACAAGATGAGATTGCAAACTGAAGACTGCGGCGCTATTGAACTAACTGCTGTGGTGCGCAGTTTGTTTGAAAAATCTGCCCCTGCGGAGACGGCCCATGATCATTCTATGCATGAGCACTCAATGGACAAGCACTCGAGTCACTCTATGCACAAGATGAAAAAAGACGGTATGGATAAATGAGATTTTGGCGTCGCATTAAAACCGTTGGGCAAAAACCCTTTCTGGATGCTGCAGAGAAAATAGCCGATGGCTATGTGGATAACCAGAGACCGGCCTATTTGCGCCACGGCCTTACTACCCTTTTAGTTATCGGATTATTGTTGCTCGGTCTGGGTTGGTACTGGAGTGATGAGCCCGATCTTTTCGATGTCAGTGCCGAAACTAAAAAGGCGCTTACTGGTAAGCCTATAGTGGTCGGAGCCACCACTACAGCAACATTGATTCATACCATTGAAGTGCTGCTGCAAAAGCCCGGCGGCTATCTCAGCAATGACATGATGCCTCCCGGCGTATGGCTGGATAATATTCCCAGTTGGGAATTTGGCGTGCTGGTGCAAATTCGCGATCTCAGTAAAGCTAATCGAGAAGCATTCAGTCGCTCGCAATCCCAGTCAACCGAAGATCGCGATTTGGCCGTCGCCGAGCCGCGATTGCACATTGATCACAGCCGATGGGCAGTACCTTGGCCTGAATCTGAATACGCTGAGGGACAGCAGTATTTTCGCCGCTACCTTGAGCGACTCGCTGACCCGCAGGCTCCAGATGCGCAATTCTTCGCTCGAGCGGATAACCTCCGCTACTGGCTGAGTACGGTTGAAACTAGACTTGGCAGTCTCTCGCAGAGACTCTCTGCCAGTGTTGGTCAGCGGCGTATTAATACCGATCTCGCCGGTGATGCTGCAGGACGTCAGTCGACCCAGAGTGCTCAGGAAATCGAAGTGAAAACCAGCTGGTTTGAGATTGATAATGTGTTTTATGAGGCCCGTGGAACCACCTGGGCGCTGCTGCACTTTTTAAAGGCCGTGGAAGTTGATTTTGCTGATGTGTTAAATCGCAAAAATGCGATTACCAGTTTGCAGCAGATTATCCGCGAATTGGAAATGAGCCAGCAGCCGGTTAATGCACCGGTAATTGTCAATGGTGAAGGTTTTGGTCTGTTAGCCAATCACTCCTTAGTCATGGCTTCTTATATCAGTCGCGCCAACGCGGCGATTATTGATCTTCGGGAGCTGCTCTCTCAGGGATAAGGTTACTCTGAAAATAAGGCTGAAAGGGATAAAGGATGAACGATATCTTCCACGCAAAAGGAGTTGGTGGAGCAGGGTCTGAGTTAAGTCGGGCTCTCATTGCCGCGCGTCTGCAGGGGGGCGTGATGGTTGTTGACCGCAACCTCAGAGTGGTGATGATCGACCGCAAAGCTGCGGATTTCTGCCAAGTTTCTTCAGGTCAGTCTCAGGGCAAGCGTTTCTATGCGCTATTTCCAGGATTATTGGGCAGTGGCTTCTCTGGAGAGCTGCATCAAATTATTGGTGCCGCCGGCAACAGCCGCTTTACTCGGCCAGCGGACAACAGCCTGTTAGATCAATTCACCGAGACGTTTTCTCGAGACAGCTCTTCCTTGTTGGGCGTGTCTATGACTGCGTACGATGATGCGTCTAATAACTACTGCCTGATCCGTTTTAGTCTGCAGGCTGAGACTAAAAATGCCAGCGACAAAAAAACGCCAACAAAGGACGGTACTCTAGCTAATCGCAGTGCAAAATCTAACAACCTCGCGCTAACAGATCAGTCGTCTGACACCTTTGTTATAGATAAAAACGCCGCCTATATCACCGCGGATCAATTTGGTTTTATAACTCAAATTAGCCCTGCCGCAGAAACATTATTTGGTTACAGCATTGAACTATTACTTGGCAGTTCTGTGCGCACGCTACTCCCCGGTCTCGATGAAATGCACGGGCTAGACCTTGTGGAAAACATTAATAGCCTTGCCACTCGGCATAATCAGGGTTATGTGCTGGCCGCCACAAGCCACGGCGAAAGTCGTTATCTGGATATCAAACTATTTCATTCGGCTACTGATCCAGGTCAGCTGATTATGCTCTGCCATGATTGCACTGAGGTTAGCCAGCAGGCCGAGGAGTTAATCAACCGTGGGCAGCTCTATGACCTGACCTCACGCCATATTGCCGACGCCGTGGCGCTTGTGGATGCCGAAGGCTTTATCTTGGAAATGAACCCTATCGCCGAGCAATTACTGGGTTTCAAATTAGATAAGTCCAAGCCGGTACAGATTCATGCGGCCATGCCCCTAGCTAACGAAGACACGGGTATTGCCGAAACACCGGTTCAGGATGCGCTAAATAAAGCTCTCAATGTGGAGTCCAATCAGTCGCTGCTATTAAAAGTGCGGGGCGCGGCCCCGGTGAGTGTTTCGGTGTCTGCATTTCCCCAGCGCGATGCCATGGGTCGTATTGTTAAGTGTCTGGTGATCTTTAGGCCTCGCAGTGAAGCGCGCCGGGTTTCCAGTCGCCTGCAGTGGCAGTCGATGCATGATTCTTTAACTGGGCTGCCGAACCGCGCATCCTTATCTAAGCGTATCCAAAAGGCCATTGAAATTGCTCGACACGAGGGCGCAATACACGCGCTGCTCTATATCGACTTATATAACTTTTCAGTGATCAACGATACCAGTGGGCACACTGCTGGTGATGAGTTATTGAAAGAATTTGCTCAGTTACTGATTCGGCTTGCTGGACCCAGTGATATAGCCGCGCGTATTGGCAATGATGAATTTGCACTGCTGATACATAGGGTTAATTACGACAAGGCGATGATGCTGGCGGAGCGTATTCTAGCCGAGGTCAAAGAGCTGCGAGTGCCCTGGGAAGGGGAAGTGTTAAAAATTGGCGCGAGTATTGGCGCCATACTGATTGATGACACGGCTCTGTCCGATATAGATCTAATGATTTCGGCGGGCTCTTCCTGTGCCACGGCTCGGGATAAGGGCCGCAATAAAATACACTTTCAGTCATTTAATGAAGAGGTTGCTCGACGGCGCAGTCTTGCTACCAGCATGCCGAAAATTGTCTCAGCCCTAGATGAGGATCGCTTCACCCTATTTGCCCAGCCGATTGTGTCGCTAAACGGCACTGCCACAACGGCCACATGTTATGAGGTACTGGTGCGAATGCGCGACAGTGATGGCACTATTTTGCCACCCTCAGAATTTATTCCCGGCGCCGAACATTTTTCACTTATTGATGATCTAGACAAGTGGGTATTCAGCCATTCCCTAAAGTTTCTTCAGCGTTTGCGGAGTGAGGGTTTACCCCTGCCATTGCTCTCGGTAAACCTCTCCGGCAGCACCGTGGGAGATGAGAATGCGATTGACTACATTCTCAGCGGTTTTAGTGACACTGGAATCTCGCCGCAGCATATTCAGTTCGAAATTACCGAGACGGCAGCGGTCAAGCATCTACAGGAAGCCAAGCGCTTGATCTCCACACTGCGTTCAGTGGGAGTGTCCATTGCACTGGATGATTTCGGCAGTGGGCTGTCGTCATTTGCCTATTTGAAAGAGCTGCCCATTGACTGCCTGAAGATTGATTCGAGTTTTATTCACACCATGGAAAACAGCGATGTGGATTACTCTGTGGTGAGTACCATTAATCACCTGGGCCACATTATGGGCGTCACCACTGTGGCGGAGGGAGTAGAAAATGAAAATCAGCTGCGTCTGCTGAAGAAAATTGGTGTCGATTATTTACAGGGCTTTCTATTTCAGCATCCGCAGCCCCTGGATCAAATCCGACGCTAAGTTCGCCAGTTCCCTATCCTAGGTTTATTTCAAGCCTTCCTTAAGACCATCGTACTCAGCGCTGTGTAATCTTGGGCCATACTGGCCGACAACCGCACTTGCCGCGCGATTGGCAAACACTGCCGCAGACAGGCTGGAATAACCCTGAGTAATTCCATAGAGGTAGGCGCCGGCAAACATATCACCTGCACCATTGGTATCCACTGCGGTAATAGGCTGTGCCGCTGCGCGCAGATAATCACTGCCATCAAACACCACTACGCCTTCGCTGCCTAAGGTCACTGCAAACTGTGCCGCGCTATTCTGTAACTGTTCCAAGGCCAAATCCAAATTATCGGTCTGACACCAGCTGAGAGCTTCCTGTTGGTTGCAAAACAGTAGATCCACGCCGTCGCTGACAATGCTTTTTAGGCCGTCGCGGAAATATTCAACAATGCCAGGGTCGGACAAACTTAGTGCGATTTTAGTGCCTGCCTGACGAGCGATTTTACAGGCCTCAAGAACAGCGTTTAGAGAACTCTCTCCAGTGACTAGATATCCTTCAATATAAAGGTATTCTGAATTCTCAATAGCTCCTGGGTCGACATCTACAGGAGCCAGGTCAGAACTGATACCGAGGAACGTATTCATAGTCCGGTCAGCATCATCAGTGATCATCACTAGACATTTTCCGGTAATGCCCTGTGACATCTGAGCATCTGCATTGTGGTCTACACCGTTATCCATCAGATCCTGCATATAGAACTGACCATTTTCATCGTCTGCCACTTTGCAGGACAAAAAGCCTTTGCCGCCAAACTGGCTAAGGGAGATAACCGTATTTGCCGCAGAACCGCCACAGGCTCGCTTTGACATCACCAGGTGATCGCTGAGACTGTCCTGCAAAAAATGCTGGCGCTCTTCGTCGACTAAGGTCATCAGGCCTTTTTCAATTCCCAGATCGCGGAGGTTTTTCTCGCTGACTTCAATTTCCGTATCGACCAAGGCATTACCCAGACCACAGACGTGATATTTTTTCATTGTTTTAATCGCCGCTGCTTATGCTTTTGGGTAGTGAGTGACAATGCCCTGCTGGGTTGCCAAAAATAATATGTCGGCCGCTTTAAGAGCAAAGAAGCCATTGGTCACCACGCCGGTAATTTGGTTGATCTTTTCCTCCAGAGCCTGAGGGGATGCGACGGGATAGAGATGGTGTACATCGAGAATCTGGTTGCCATTGTCGGTGATCACGTTTTCACGCCACACTGGATCGCCGCCCAGCTTGACCAGTTCTCTTGCCACATAGCTGCGCGCCATAGGAATTACTTCCACTGGAAGGGGGAACTGGCCCAGGTAGTCGACCCACTTGCTCTCATCGGCAATGCAGACAAATTCATTGGCCACTGCAGTAACAATTTTTTCTCTGGTCAGTGCTGCGCCGCCGCCCTTGATCAGCTCAAGATGGGGATTGGCTTCATCGGCGCCATCTATATAAATAGTGATTTCTGCTGCGGCATTGAGTTCGATAACGTCAATGCCATGACCGCGCAAGCGCTCTGCTGAAGCGTCAGAACTTGCCACTGCAGCCTGAAAACTATTTTTATGTTCGGCGAGTAAGTCGATAAAGCAGTTGGCCGTGGAGCCTGTGCCTATGCCGACAATACTCTCGGGGTTGATCTTACTTAATGTGTACTCGACTGCAGCGGCAGCTACCGCGAGTTTTAATTGATTCTGATCCACCTTATAACCTCAACCGTTATCTGTTTTGTAAGCGCGCAATTATACGGTGATAAGCGCAATAAAACAGATTCATCGCTTTGAGGCTGGCGTAAATCGGTATATCAACTTACCATTGATCTTTCAGACTCAAATTATGGACTTTCCATGCCACAGAAGTACGTAAAAAAAATTCTCGATGCGCGTATCTATGATCTGGTGATCGAAACACCGATCGACCCAGCGCCACTGCTTTCCCAGCGACTCAATAATCAAGTGTTGTTAAAGCGTGAAGACTTGCAGCCGGTATTCTCATTTAAGTTGCGCGGTGCTTACAACAAGCTGCGCCAGCTTACTGATGAGCAGCGAGCCATAGGTGTGATTGCGGCGTCGGCGGGAAATCATGCTCAGGGTCTGGCCCTGGCATCAAAAAAAATGGGTGTTAAGGCAACTATAGTAATGCCTAAGACGACTCCACAAATCAAGGTGGAAGCAGTGCGTGCTCGCGGTGCCAAAGTGGTTTTGGTTGGCGACAACTATGATGCGGCGTCTGCCCATGCGCAAAAGTTAGTCGAAGAGAAAGGTTTGGTCTATATCCACCCCTTCGATGATCCGGATGTTATTGCTGGACAGGGCACCATTGGTATGGAGATATTGCGTCAATTGCCTGGTGACTTGGATGTAATTTTTATCGCTGTTGGCGGTGGCGGTCTCTGTGCCGGCGTCGCAGCCTATGTTAAATATGTGCGTCCCGATGTAAAAATTATTGCTGTCGAAGCTAATGACAGTGCCTGTCTTGATGCCGCATTAAAAGCTGGTCGGCGAGTGCGCTTAAAAGAAGTGGGCATTTTTGCTGACGGCACTGCTGTTGCGCAAATTGGCAAAGAGACCTTCCGCTTATTAAAAGACTTGGTTGACGAAGTGGTCACCGTTAGCACGGATGAAATCTGTGCGGCGATTAAAGATGTCTACAGTGATACACGAGCCATTTGCGAGCCCTCTGGCGCTATGGGTTTGGCTGGTTTGAAAAAATATGTCGAACAGCATGGCGTAGAAGGCCAGACACTATTGTCAATCCAGTGCGGCGCCAATATAGATTTTGATCGCCTGCGCTATATTTCTGAGCGCACTGAAATTGGTGAAAAGCGCGAAGCAGTGTTGGCGGTGACCATCGACGAAAAACCTGGCAGCTTTAAGTTATTTTGTAAGGCCATGCACAGGCGCAATATCTCTGAATTTAACTACCGCTTTAGCGATGCCAACAAGGCACATATTTTTGTTGGGGCACAGGTGGTTGATGATGAGGACCGTCACCAGTTAGTGGCTGAGCTCCGTGAGCAGGGATACACAGTTGCCGATATGACCGACAATGAAGTGGCTAAATCCCATATTCGCCATATGGTGGGGGGGCGCTCACCCCAGGTGGGAGAAGAGCAGGTTTTTCGCTTTGAGTTTCCCGAACGACCCGGTGCGCTATTGAACTTCCTCACTCAGCTGGGTAGTGGATTTAATATTTCCATGTTCCACTATCGCAATCATGGTTCGGCCTTTGGTCGCGTGCTGGTGGGCATTCAGGCGTCGAAGAAAGACCTTAAGACACTGTCAGGCTTTCTTGATAACCTGGGTTATCACTATGTTAACGAAACTGAGAATGAGGCCTATCAGTTTTTTCTTGGCTCCTAATTGCTGGCTTCTAATTCCTGGCCTCTAATTATTAGCTTTTCCCATCCGGCCCTGAGGTTTCCCTAGGGCCGGATGTCGATGTTTTTATAACAGGTCTGCGATCTGACGAATCTGGATGGCTTCAATACCGTCGCCGGCCAGGGTATCTGAAATAACCACCACTCTATCTTCCGGTGAGAACTCATCGCGATTGATCATAATTGCTGCAGCCGCCGCTAGAGTGGCATCCGAATTCTGGCCAAAATCAATTTGATAGCTCAGTACATTGCGGTTCAATACCAGCTGGCGCCTGGTAACTCCGCTGTTGGTAAAGGCGCAGATAATCGATTCCTGGGGGTGACAGTTGGTTACCCGATTAGCCATGCGGCCACGCTTGGTGGGCACAATAATCGCCTTCGCCGAAATCGCTTCGGCGAGATTGACGGCCGCTTGGGCAATCTGCTGCTTGTCGCCTTCGATCACCAGATTGTCGGTGAACCTAAGACCGCGACTACTTTCCGTGGAGCGGGCAATACGATCGAGAATCTCAACGCATTTAACCGGGTACTTACCGACTGTGGTCTCGCCGGAGAGCATAATTGCATCGGCTTCTTCGTATACCGCATTGGCAACATCAGTCACTTCGGCACGGGTCGGATTGGGATTTTCAATCATCGACTCAAGCATATGAGTTGCGACAATAGCGCGTGTACCCATTTCCGCACAGGTGCGCAGAATGCGTCGTTGAATACGCGGCAGCACCTCGAGAGGAACCTCAACGCCGAGATCGCCACGGGCGACCATAACGCCATCAGCGGCAGCGATAATTTCCACCATATTGGTGATCGCTTCCTGATCTTCCAGTTTGGCGATCACTTTAATAGTATCGGCTTTGTCGCCGAGCAGTTCTCTCAGTTCGCGAATATCTTCAGCCTGGCGGACAAAGGAGAGGGCAATAAAATCCACATCTAGAGACATGCCAAATTCAATGTCTCGGCGGTCCTTGTCAGTAATCGCAGGAAGATTAACGCGAATGCCTGGAAGGTTGACGTGGCGTTTGCTTTTTAACAAGCCGCCATCAATCACCTTGCACTGCATAACGCGTTCTTCTTTACTCAGTACTTCAAGATTAATCAGGCCATTGTCCACAGTGATAATATCGCCAATACCCACATCGGTAATCAGGTCTTCGTAGTTAATATGAATTGAGGAGGACTCCACATCCTCAGCACCGCGAGCCACAATGGAGACGGTATCGCCATCATTGAGGTGCAGATCATTGGCCATATCACCGGTGCGAATCTCAGGGCCCTGGGTGTCGAGCAAAACTGCGATAGGGTGATTGAGCTTGAGGTTGAGCTCGCGGATCGCGTCAATCACTTTGCGGTGAGATTCGTGAGTGCCATGAGACATATTGAGCCGCGCCACATTCATTCCAGCATTGGCCAAATTTTCCAGCATTTCCAGGGAGTCTGTGGCTGGCCCAATGGTGCAAATTATTTTGGTTTTGCGCATATTATCTCTTGATCTGTGGCTATTTGATGTAAGGGGATATCCCAGCTCTGGGGTGTCAGGCCGCTAACTTCTTGGCAGTGGTGAGCGAGGCCAACTAGCTTTGCGCCGTTTGGCTTGCCTGGCCTTGGCGCCAGAGTGCGATCGTAAAATCCACCGCCCATACCCAGTCGATTGCCCGCGCGATCAAATGCCACCAGCGGCACAAGTATCAGATCGAGGCTCCAGGGTGGTGTTGCGGCTGTTGATCTAAATTGCGGCTCAAGGATGCCAAAGCGATTCTTATGTAAGGTGTCGCCATATTGATATTCGGCAAAATGCAGGCTATTGGCTTTTAAGGGATCTATCAACGGTAGGAAACAGGCTTTTTTGGCCCTGAAAGCGGCGGCCACTATCGCTGCTGGATCTATTTCGCCATCGTTGGCCAGATAGATACCGATGCGTTTGGCGCGCTGAAAAAAATCTTGTCGACAGAGTAATTTAGCCAGTTGTTCGGAGGCTATTCGCTGCTGACTTGGATTCAGCGCTCGTCGTTTTTCTCGAATGTTATTTCGTATTTCGCTAGGATTCATTGGCTGCTGGCCATGGTTAAAATAAATCCCAGAGTGCCGCTGTCAACGTGGCCTCGAACCGAAAAGTTCAAGGTGGCTGCCCTCGCAATATATCAGGCTTTCCGACGCACGGAAGTGCACAACAACATTGACGGAGAGAAACCGGGTAATAATTATCGGCTCAGGGACTTCTTGACTGGCGCACACCCCAGGAGCGATGAGTATAGCAGAGCAGGTTGAAAAAGATCTCGCTAAAATTGGTTTGAACGTGGTTTAAAAGTGCAGGAACTTGACCTGATTTTAACTACTCAGGTCAGACAGGGCAGAGCTCAGTTTAGAGTTCATCGATTGCAGCAGATGAGAGGTTTCAGCGCCGGACTGGGCGGACTGTTCGCTGCGAATCAGATCGTGAGCCAAATTTAACGCAGCCATTACCGCAATGCGCTCGACACCAATAATATGTGAGCCGCGGCGAATCTCTTCCATTTTTTCATCGAGCATTTTCGCTGACAAAATTAGCGCGTCGCGCTCTTCCGGCTTGCAGTTGACCTGATAGTCTTTGTCGAGGATGCGGATCGTGAGTGATATAGGTGACATGCTGACTACTTACTCCGCATTTAGGTTTCTGAGACGGTTGATCATAGTCTCTATTTTTTGTCGTGCGATTTCATTCTGCTCCAAAAGCTTGCCGCGCTCACCGGCAAGGCTCGATTCTCTGGCACGCAGAGACTGGTTCTCGCGTTTCAGTTGCAGGCAAAGCTCGATCAAGCTGTCCAGTTTTGCTTCTAACTCTTGGTAAGCGCTCATAATCAGAGTTCTTTTTGGTGAATGTCTTGTTACTACAGTCTTGTCGCTAAGGTCTTGGGACTAAAATCCTGACACTAGAACCGCCTAACTATAGGCATTGTCACAGGTTTGGTCAATCACGTCATTAAGTCAATGTGGCGTGCAGTGAAATTATTAGAATGTTAGGATGCCTGCTACCTGAGAGAGGCATACCCATGACATTTGAACAGCTGGAAGATCTATTTTTTAAACTGCGAGTAAAGGCCGATCCCTCTGGATTTCACGGCTTTCTCTGCGGGCGTTTGTGCTGCGGGAAAATCCCCTTGGATCAGTTGATTGAAACCTCTACAGGTTGGTTGGGACTATCGGAAGAACAGGCCGAAGGCGCAGCTTATCCGTTGCGGGATTTTTATGAGGCGGCACTCACCAGTCTTGAAGATGTCTCTTTTCTGTTTCAGCCGGTGTTGCCCGATGATGAGTTGCCGCTGCCTGAGCGCTTGGTTGCCGTGGGTCAGTGGTGCAGTAATTATCTGTCCGGCGTCGGAGATGGCATGACCGACGGTTTTGCAGTATCGGACGATGTAAAAGAAGCTCTGGAAGATATTTCGGCTATTGCCCAAGTCTCGGTGGATTTCGATACTGACGATGATGGCGAGCGTGACTACTCCGAATTGATCGAGTATATCCGTATAGCAGTGCAGCTAATTTTCTCTGAGCTGCATCCAGAGGCTGCGGCCAATAGTGGTCCAACCGTCCACTGATCGCGTCTAACGAACATACCATTCAGCGTCACAGCATCCAAAGCCAATCTATGCCCAGGGGAGCGCCATGATCACCGTCAAGGAATACGCCGCTCGGCGCAGAGATCTTATGTCGATGATGGCCCCCAACAGCATTGCGATTGTCACTGGCGCTGGGGAAAAGATTCGCTCTCGAGATACTCACTACCCTTTCAAACAGGCAACTAGCTTCAGTTACCTCTGTGGCTTTGCCGAACCCCAGGCCGTGCTTGTTCTAATTCCTGGTCGCGAACAGGGTCAATGCCTGCTGTTCTGTCGTGAAAAAGACAGGTTGCGTGAGACTTGGGACGGTTATCGTTCTGGCCCTGATGGAGCTGTCGCAGACTTTGGTCTAGATGATGCTTTCCCGATTGACGATCTCGATGAGATTTTGACAGGTATGCTCGAGGGTCGCGAACGGATCTACTATGCGATCGGCAAAGATGCCGACTTCGATCGCCGCCTGATGGGCTTGATTAATCAGATTCGCGAGGAGAAAAGTCGCGGCTCCGTTCCCCCCGGTGAATTTATCGATTTGGACCATCTGGTCAATGAAATGCGCCTGATAAAAACCGCCTCCGAGATTAAATTAATGCGCAGAGCTGGAGAAATTTCTGCCCGCGCCCACTGTCGGGCAATGAAAATAAGTCGCCCCGGAATTTATGAGTATCAGTTACAGGCTGAAATCGAACATGAATTTATGGTCTCTGGTGCTGCGGCGCCGGCCTACACTAGTATTGTCGGTGGCGGCAAAAACGGCTGTATCCTGCACTACATAGAAAATCGAGAAAAAATAAGCGACGGTGATTTGGTGCTTATAGATGCGGGCTGTGAATATGAGAACTACGCGTCCGATATCACTCGCACCTTCCCGGTGAATGGCAAATTTAGTACGGAGCAGGCGGCGATCTACGATATTGTTCTGCAGGCACAGCTTGAAGCCATTGCCAAAATCGCCCCCGGTGCCGCCTACAATGTCGCCAATGACGCGACCGTGGCAGTGATAACGGCAGGGCTACGTGATCTGGGTATACTCGACGGCGAAGTCAATGAGTTGATTGAAAGAGAGGTCTACAAAGATTTCTATATGCACAGTTCTGGGCACTGGCTGGGTATGGATGTTCACGATGTCGGCGACTACAAAATTGATAATCAGTGGCGAGTCTATGAACCGGGCATGGTGATTACTGTTGAACCCGGTATTTATATCTCTCCGGATAACAGCAATGTGGTAGAAAAATGGCGTGGCCTGGCGGTGCGTATAGAAGATGATATAGCCGTGACCAAAACTGGCTGCGAAGATTTAACTGCTGGAGTCCCCAAGAAACGTAGCGAAATTGAATTGTTGATGGCGGCACAGCCATGAGCAAAAAGAAGCCATGAGCAAAAAGGAGCCATAAGCAAAACGAGCCATGAGTGATTTAGATAAAAAAAACAACGTCAAAAACTACGATCTAGTAATAGTCGGCGGCGGCATGGTGGGCATCAGTTTGGCGCTATTACTAGCGCAACAGCAGTCAGGTTGGAAGGTGCTGTTACTTGAGGCTCAGGCTTATGAGGACTCTGACAAACAGAGCAACCACCCCAGTTTTGATTCGCGCTCAACCGCGCTTTCCTGGAGCAGTCGCAAGATATTCCAAGGCGCTGGTCTCTGGTCAGAATTAGAATCCCATACCAGCGCGATTAAAAAAATTCATGTTAGTGACCGCGGTCATATAGGTTTAACCCGAATCAGTGCCGATGAAGCCGGTGTTGAAGCGCTTGGCTATGTCATCGAAAATCGCTGGATTGGGGAAGTCTTGTTAGGCAAGCTTGCCGCCACCTCAGTTGAAATGATGACCCCCGAACGTGTCAAAAAAATAATACCGCTAAAGTCGGGCGTGCGGATAGAGCTTGAAAACAGTGGCGAGCCCATTCAGGCTTCGCTACTGGTAATCGCCGACGGCGCCAATTCCAAAACTGCCGAAAAGCTCGGCATTCACAGCGACAGACAACCCTATGGTCAGCAGGGAATTATCGCCAATATTGCACTGCAAGATGCTCATAATGGTGTCGCCTATGAGCGCTTTACCGATCAGGGCCCCATGGCCATGTTGCCACTGCCAGACTTTGACGGCAGTCCCCGCTGTGCCCTGGTCTGGACACAGCCGCCGGAGCGGGCTGCAGAATTGATGACCGCCACAGACGAAGATTTTTTAAAGGCTTTACAAGAAAGCTTTGGCTATCGCATGGGCCTAGTGAAAAAAGTTGGCGAACGGGTGGTCTATCCACTGGCGTTGACCACGGCCAGTGAACAGGTGCGGCGCAATATAGTAGTGCTCGGCAATGCCGCCCACAGTTTGCATCCGGTTGCTGGTCAGGGCTTTAACCTGTCGTTGCGCGATGTGGCAACCCTGGCGGACGCACTGGGCAAGGCTAAATCCACCGGCACAGATTTCTCCTCACTGGAGACGCTTGAAGGCTATCAGCAGCAGCAGTTAGCAGATCAGCGGAACACTTTAATATTTAGCGATAATCTACCCAAATTATTTGCTCAGTCATCCTCGGCTGTAGCTCTGGGGCGAAACTCCGGCTTGGTGATGATGGATCTGCTGCCAAGTCTGCGCAGCCGCTTTGCCAAATTTGGTATGGGCATGGCTAACAAGGAGGCTGGGCATGGTTAATAAAAAGGCTGAACAGCATCGAGAATACGATGTGATTGTGGTGGGTGCTGGGATGGTCGGTGCCGCCTTTGCCTGCCTGCTGGCGCGCTCAAATACCCGCTTATCTATAGCCCTATTGGAAGCTCGAGCAACCGCCGCTTTTGATCCGGAGCAGTTCGATCCTCGGGTGGCGGCGCTGACGGAAAAATCCCGGCGCCTTTTGGATCGCTGTGGTGCTTGGAGTGCAATCGCCGCTCAACGTGTTAGCGCCTATGGTGCTATGCAGGTCTGGGATGCTGAGGGCACGGGTGAAATCCATTTTGACTGTCAGGATGTGCAGCAGCCCAATCTCGGTCATATAGTGGAAAATTCTCTAGTAGTTGAGTCCCTGCTGGCGGCGGTGGACAAGTTGGATAATATTGATTTTATCTGCCCGGTCACTGTTGCTCAGTACAGCCAGTCTGACTCGCAGATAAGTGTTGAATTAAGCAGTGGTGAGCACTTGGCCGCACCTCTGCTAGTGGCTGCTGATGGCGGCAATTCAAGCATTAGAGAGCAGTTTAAATTTGCCACTCGGGAATGGGATTATGGTCATAGTGCCATAGTCGCTACTGTGCAGAGCGAGTCAGTTCACCAGCAGACTGCCTGGCAGCGTTTTATGCCCACTGGGCCCTTGGCATTATTGCCTCTGGATAAGCAGGGGGATCAGCATTATTGCTCTTTGGTTTGGTCTCAGGAATCGGCTGAAGCTGAGCGTTTAATGGCCTTGGATGACGAGGCTTTTTGTGCTGAGTTAAGTCGTGCCAGTGAGCACTGTGTTGGCAAGATTGTCGCAGTGGATAAGCGCTATGCCGTTGCTCTGCGTCAGCGTCATGCCAAAGATTATGTGGTTGAACGAGTGGCCCTTTTAGGGGATGCGGCACATACTATTCATCCGCTTGCCGGGCAGGGTGTCAATCTGGGCTTTGCTGATGTTAAGGCTCTGGTAGATACGCTTTGTGCTGAGGCTAAGCGGGGCAATGATTTGGGTTCGCTGTTGTGCTTAGGTAAATATCAGCGTCTGCGCAAGCCGGAAAATTTGGCCACTATGGCTGCGATGGAAGGCTTTAAGAGGTTATTTGCTGCAGACAATGTGGCAGTGAGGTTGTTGCGCAATATGGGGCTGGGTAAGGTGAATCAGATCAAGCCATTGAAAAATGAGATTATTAAGCAGGTGATGGGGCTTTGATGGATTGAGATCCCTCGTCGCTCCGCTCTGTCGGGATGACAGGTTGGGGCGGGCTGTCGGGATGACAGGTTGGGGCGGG